>ENA-UOOK01005640-UOOK01005640.1-fermentation-metagenome-genome-assembly--contig:-NODE-5640-length-12481-cov-3.172139_pt1 | contig 12481 bp, 12 predicted proteins | sample MGYA00245777_ERZ724023 | MGnify/ENA primary metagenome ERZ724023 (study PRJEB28704, sample SAMN03018312) | fermentation metagenome | biome: anthropogenic terrestrial biome; feature: soil; material... | reverse complement strand
GGCCACGCGCCGGCTGCCCTCGACCACCTCGGCCAGGCTCTCGGCGAGTTCGACCAGCATCGGGCTTCCGGCGATCTCGAAGATCGCCGCATGGAAGGCGCTGTCGGCCTCGGCCATCGCGACCAGATCGCCAGCGTCCGCAGCAGTTTCCATCCTCCGGATCGTGGCGCGCAGCCGTTCCATCGCCGCCCGCGACCCCGCAGCGAGAAGCACGGCGCAAGTCTTTTTCTTGTATCCCGGGTTCAAAGCCCTGCGGATGTATCATATGGCGCATTGGTTTCAAACCCATAAAATGTACGGCATTGCCCGGTATATTTCCCAAAGATGCCGCCATAAAACCGGCGTCGAAATCCATCCTGCCGCCAAAATCGGCAAAGGATTGTTCATTGACCACGGCATGGGCGTCGTCATCGGCGAAACTGCCGAAATCGGCGATAACTGCACCATCTACCACGGTGCTACCCTGGGAGGCACAGGAAAAGAGGTAGGCAAACGCCATCCCACCTTGGGAAACAATGTACTGGTGGGGGCAGGAAGTCAAATATTAGGTCCCTGCGTGGTGGGGAACGGTGCCCGTGTCGGTGCCAACGCGGTTGTGTTGTCCGATGTGGAACCGGGAGCCACCGTGGTGGGTGTTCCCGGCCGCAGTACCAAACGGGAGCAAGAAAAAATCGCACCCGCCCAATCTCTGGATCAGGTACACATTACGGACCCCGTTTCCCAGGAACTGTGCAAATTGCGACAACAACTTCTGGAATTGGAACGGCAAATCGCCGCACTGAAGCCCGAAGATGCGCGAGGTTATTATGAACGAGGTATTCCAAACAATAGATGAGCTGTTTGATCCATACAAACAAATCGTTTTAGACCTGGTCAATATGGAAAGCAAATCCACAAATAAAGCCGGGGTGGACGCCGTTGGCACATACATTGCCGACTTGATGGCATCCCAAGGATATAAAATACACAAGGAACCCATGGAAACAGCCGGCAATGTGTATTGTATCACCCTGAATCCCCATAGCCCCCACGCACCCGTTTGTCTGTCGGGGCATATGGATACGGTATTCGATGACGGCGTATTCGGTTTTCCTCCCGCCAGCATGGACGACACGTATTTTTACGGACCCGGCGTCTGCGACTGCAAAGGGGGCATCGTGGTGGCCATGCTCACCATGGAAGCCCTGCGGCAATCAGGGTATACCAAACGTCCCGTCAAGCTTATTTTACAAAGCGATGAGGAAGTAAACAGTATGCTTTCTCAAGGAAAAACCGTCCAGTTCATGTGCGAGCAAGCCAAAGATGCCGTGGCTTTCCTCAATTGTGAAGGGATTCGGGGTCATAACCTGGTCACCCGGAGAAAGGGCATTTGTGATGTGCAGATTCAGGTTACGGGAAAAGCAGCCCACGCGCAGTATTATTTTGACGGAGCCAGCGCCATTCGGGCAGCCGCCCACATTGTCCTTGAAATTGAAAAACACAGCGCAAAAAACGGCATTACCTATAATTTTGGTTTGATCAAAGGCGGGAGCGCTCGAAACGCCGTACCGGATACCTGCATGTTGGAATTGGACTGCCGCTTTACCGAGATGGCGGATTTGGATCATATTCAACGCGTTTTGCATCAAGTTCTGGAAAAAACCTATGTGGAAGGCACCCATGCCAACATTACCCGCCTGCATCACAGACCGTCTATGGTAAAAAATGCCAAAAATAAAGCCTTGTTCGATCAGTGTAACCGCGCTTTAAGACAATGCGGCCTGCCGGAATACGGTGAAACCTCCAGCGGCGGCGGTTCGGATGCCGCCTATACCACCCTGGCGGGGATCCCCACATTAGAATCCATGGGCGTCCGGGGATACGATATTCATACGCCCTATGAAAAGGCCGAAATTGCCTCCCTGAAAGAACAAGCCAAGGCCATGGCGGCACTGATTCTTTCTTTATAAACCCACCACTTTGACTGCCTTGCAAATAAATCCATAGCTATTATATATCATCTCCATAGCCAAATATACCTAATTTACTTTTTCGGGAAATTGCCCCGGCGGTAAATTTTTCTTGGTTTGATGGTTTTTTGACAAGTAAAAGCATCGTTTTCACGATGCTTTTTCTGCTTAATGTTTACGTCCGATGGATTCGCCCATACGGACAATGCACTCAATACCCAATGCCGAGTACTGCAAAATATCATCGGCAAGTGCCACCCGGTCCCGCTTGAACAGCAATACCACCGTGGAGCCACCAAACTCAAAATACCCTTTTTCTTCCCCTTTTTCCAGTATGCCGCCCATGGGTTTGTGCTGTATGATTTTACCTACCATCATGGCACCCACATCGATTTCGGTGATCAAGCCAAAGTTCTCGGATCGTATGGTGCATACCTGACGATAATTGGTGGCATGCACTTTTTTGGGGGCATAATGGGTATTGACGGTATTCCAGTGTCCTTTGATCTCTCGTACGGAAGACTGCACGCCTCTGTCCACGGAACAAAAACGATGATAATCCGTGGGGGCCAGCCGGAACACCAGACAAATACCGTCCCGGTATTCTTCCGCCACATTCTGATCCCGCACCAACTCACCTAAAGAATATTTGATGCCTTTCACGGAAAACACCATCCCGTCCTGAATGGGATAGGCAATGCATTTACTGTCGGCAGGAGAAATCAGCACCTGGGGGGATAGGTCGATCTGCCGAGCCCCCTCTTTCAATTGGCGGGTGAAAAAATCATTGAAACTGCGGTAATCTTCCATGGGGCGCAGGGCTTCGTCCATGTTAATGTTATATCGGTTCACAAATTTTTGAATTTTCCGTCTGGAAAAACGGGTGTAATGGGATGCGGTGCACAAACGGGTGAAAAAACGCCGTTTCAACACCGTGTACCCAATGGCTTTACCCAGTTTGGTCCGGTATACAAATTTCATGGATCCCTCGCCGCAAATGGTCTCCTTTAACAATATGCCGTTTTTGCGGTCATATATCAAATTGGATTCCCGCTTCTTTTTAGATAGCCTCTTTTTGGTTTTAAATTTGGGCATAAAATATGATTCCCTTTTAAATTGATTTCAGAGAAATAACGCTTTCATCCCACATATCGGGTGCTTCGTACCCCAACAGGTTCACCACGGTAGCGGCATGGTTGGACAAACCGAATTGGCCGTTTTTCACCGTGTATGCGTCTTGATAAAAACGATCATAAAACACCATGGGCACTTGATTGAGGGTGTGGGAGGTTTTGGATTTTTTTACACCATCGGAATCGCACTTGACGGCTCCGGTTTTCTTGTTGATTTCATACATTTCATCGGCGTTGCCGTGGTCGGCGGTGATGATAGCAACACCCTTGACTTCATCCACCACGGGAAGAATTCTGGCAAGGCACAAATCGAGCGCTTCCATGGAAATGACGGTAGCTTCAAAATCACCCGTATGCCCTACCATGTCGCCGTTGGGGAAATTAACCCGGATATATTGATATTGGCGGGAACGGATGGCTTCAATGAGTTTGTCGGTGATTTCGGCGCACTTCATCCAGGGACGCTGTTCAAAGGGAACCACATCGGAGGGAACCTCCAGATAGGTTTCATATTCCTCGGAGAATTTACCGGAACGGTTGCCGTTCCAAAAATATGTGACGTGCCCGTACTTTTGGGTTTCGGATAGTGCAAATTGATGGATCTTCCTGTCCGCCAGGAATTTGCCCATGGTATTGGTAATTTCAGGGGGAGATACCAGGTAGCGAGAAGGAATTTTCAAATCTCCGTCGTATTCCAGCATACCGGCATACAGCACATGGGGCCGATTGCCCCGATCAAAGGCGGTAAAGTTTTCCTCCTCGAAAGCGCGGGAAATTTCAATGGCGCGATCGCCCCGGAAGTTATAGAAAATTACACTGTCGCCGTTTTCGATTTTGCCCACGGGCTGCTCACCATCGTCCACAATCACAAACCCGGGCAAATCCTGATCAATGCAGTTGTACTCCTGCCGATAGGTTTCAATGGCTTTTTTGGCAGAGCAGAATCCTCTGCCTTCGCCCCTCACATGGATGTCCCAACCTTTTTTCACCATGTTCCAGTTGGCTTCGTAACGATCCATGGTAATCTGCATTCTGCCGCCTCCGGATGCAATTTTCACATCAAAATGATTGTCCCGCAGTTCGGACAAGAAGACTTCAAACGGTTCCACATATTCCAGCGCAGATCGCTCTCCCACATCTCTGCCATCTATCAGAATGTGGATGCGCACGTTGTTGACGTTTTCTTTTTTAGCTTGGGTCAACATGGCTTTCAGGTGAGAAATATTGGAGTGTACGTTGCCGTCGGAGAACAATCCTATAAAATGCAAGGTGTGCGTCCCGCCTACACAATTTCCCGCCAGCCTCTTCCAGGTGTCAGAAGCAAACATTTTGCCGCTTTCGATGGAAGCGGCAACCAGTTTGGCCCCTTGGGCAAAAACTTGTCCTGCACCCAAAGCGTTGTGGCCCACTTCAGAGTTGCCCATGTCGTCATCAGAGGGTAAACCCACGGCGGTTCCGTGGGCGTTGATAGCAACCATGGGATAGGTTTGAAACAGTTTATCCAGGGTCGGTGTACGGGCGGCCAACACCGCATTGGCTTCGTTGGCTTTACCGATCCCCACACCGTCCATGACAATGGTAACAACGGGACCTTGGATCCCGATGGGATTTTTCAAAGGTTTGAGCATGCATTTACTTCCTTTCCGCTTCAACACTTCCGTGATTATATGTCGCATTATAATATATCCCTGTTTCTTTGTCAAGCAAAGTATCCACTGTACATCCTAATATAGCCTGTCCGGCATGCGTTTTTTCTTGCGTTTTTTGTTCAGATATGTTACTATTATTTTATTATGGAGTTATATCAGCAAAAGGAGGGATGGTTGTGGCGCTGGACGGCGGTATGCTTGCCTGTGTGGCATGGGAATTGAGAGAAACACTCCTGGACGGCAAAGTGGAAAAAGTGCTGCAGCCCGAACGGGATGAAGTGCATCTTTTGATACGCTCCGGCAGAGAAAGCCATCGGCTGATGCTTTCCGCTTCCTCCGGCTCTCCCCGTGTTTCCCTCACCGAAATCGTGAAAGAAAACCCCGCTTCTCCGCCCATGTTTTGCATGTTATTGCGTAAACATTTGACAGGCGGTCGGCTACGCGCCGTGGATCATCCGGCTTTCGAACGAATTCTCTTTTTTGAATTTGAAACCAAAGGGGAATTGGGGGAGTGCGGTAAACGCACTTTGATTGTGGAATTAATGGGACGATACACCAACATCATTCTCTGCGACACCCATATGAAGGTGTTGTCCGCCCTGCGTTATTCCGACCTATCCGCCAGTTGCAAGCGACCTCTCTTGCCCGGCTTACCCTATGAATTACCCCCGGATCAGGGAAAGAAAAACCCTTTGGATGCTACACGGGAAAGCTTTTTACAAGCCATATCCGCCCTGTCCCCTGAAACCCCGGCAGACAAAGCCCTTTTTGCTTTGTATCGGGGATTTTGCCCTGCCGCCGCCGCGGAACTGGCATATCGTGCCAAGGCGCAAACCGTAAAGGATGCGGATACTTTGTGGGAAGTCTTTGCCCGCCATATGGACATCATTCGCAGCCATGCCTTTTCTCCTTGCATACTGGTGCGTACTTTGGATGACAAACCCTTTGCTTATAGCTATTTCCCTCTTACGCATTTTAGCAGCGAAGCCCGCATCATTCCCTATGACAGTCCCAGCCAATTGCTGGAAGAGTATCACGGGAAGCGGGAAAATGAACAGAGGAAGGCCCAAAAGTCTGTGGATATCACCCGTTTATTAAAAAATGCAAAAAGTCGATTGCATAAAAAAATTTTTGTGCAGGAAGAAGAATTGGCGGACACCGCCGGCGCAATATCGTGCAAAAAAGCAGGAGAGTTGATTTTTCAGGAATTATATCGCCTGAAAAAAGGAGATCATACTTTGGTTGCCATCGACTATGAAACCGGCGAAACCATCACGGTGAAGCTGGATCCCCGCTATCCTCCCGCCGTCAACGCCAATCAATATTACAAAGACTATAACCGCAAAAAAAACGCCAAGGAAAAACTGTCCGAGCAATTGGAACAAGCCCGACGGGAACTGCAATATATCGATACCGTGCTGGATGCATTAACCCGTGCCAAAACCGAAGCCGATTTGGCTCAAATTCGGGAAGAATTGTCCCATTGGGACTACGGCGGCAAGCAGGGCCATCATGCAAGAAAAAAACAAAAGTTGCGACCTCACCCCCCCATCAAATTACAAACACCAAGCGGATATACCCTGATGGTGGGAAAAAACAATCTGCAAAACGATGAGCTGACCACCCACATTGCCGATAAAAACGACTGGTGGTTCCATGTAAAGGATTACCCCGGCTCCCATGTGATCATGATCACCGGCGGTGAAGAACCGCCGATAGAAGACTTTACCTTTGCCGCCCAAACCGCAGCGGTCTATTCCTCCGCAGGCGCCGGTGCCAAAGTGGCTGTGGATTATACCAAAATCCGTCACATCAAAAAACCCGCCGGGTCCAGACCGGGATATGTTACGTATGATCCCTACTGGACGGCCTATGTATCCAAAGGAGATTCACTATGAAAAAATGGTTTTTCCTCCTGCTGCTGCTTGTAGTGCTGACAACCGCTGTTGGCTGTGAAAATTTTACAATCTTCCAGGATGATATCTATGGTGTTTCTTTGAAATACCCCGAAACATGGACAGTCACCACCGAGGATGAAAACCTCATTGCCACCATCTGCTCTCCTGAAAATTCCGACAAAAACCGGGAATATGTATCCCTATTTTCCGAACTTTTTTTGATTTACGATGTGAATATGACCCTGGCAGAATATGTGAGCATTTCGGAATCTTCTTTGGGCTTCATCACCAACTATGAGTCCTTAAAAAACGAAGACATGACCATCGGGGATCTCAAGGGAAAATATATACAATACAGCGGCTCTTACGACGATGACGAAGAGGGGATTGTGTACGTTTGGACCCAGTTTGTCACCTTAAAAGAAGGATATGCCTTTGTGCTGACCCATACGGCGGTTCAGGGTGCCCCGGTGGATACCCAAACATGGCAAACCATGCTGCAGAGCTTTGCCGTGGCTGCCAATCCCAACTACGAATATGAACTGAATTTTTACAATGCTTACCATGAAGAAATGAAAAAACAAGAAGAAAACACCTTTGAAGATGACCATAAGCATGAAGAGTAAAAAACAGGAAGAAGGCAACATCGCATGAAGCATATTTTTGTTGTGAACCCTGCATCCGGGAACGGAAAGAATAAAAAAGAGTTGATTGATCGCATCACAGCTGCAGCAGCCGAGGCTGCTTTGGATTATTCGTTGTACATTACCAAGCATCGGGGAGACGGGGAAGCCTATGTACGATCGACGGCTTCCAAGGGTGGCCGTGTCCGTTTTTACGCGTGCGGAGGCGATGGCACCTTGAATGAAACCGTCAACGGCATGGCAGCGTATGAAAACGCTGAATTGACCATGATTCCCGCCGGCAGAGGTAACGATTTTCCCCGGAGCTTTGAACATCCCGATTATTTTGATAATATCCATCGGCAAATCCGTGGAAAAGGACGGAAAATCGATTTGATCCGGTACAATAACCGTTATTGCATCAATATGATGAACATGGGCTTTGATTGCGCAGTGGTGACCAACGTAGAAAAGTGGAAAAACCGCCCCTGGATGTCCGGAGGGCTTTCCTATGCCATTTCGGTGGGATTCACCTTACTCTCCCTGCCCATGGAGGAAATGACCATTTCACTGGATAACGGAGAATCTTATGATGGAAAATACTTATTGGTTGCCCTGGGCAACGGCGGTTGGTACGGCGGCGGATACCATGCCGCGCCCCGTGCCCGCCTGGATGACGGACTGATGGAAGTAAATCTGATCAAACCCGTCAGCCGATTGACTTTCGTCAAACTGGTGGGCGATTATAAAGCGGGCAAAATATATGAAAATCCCGGCGTAAAAAATCGCCTGATTTATCGTCAATGCAAATCTCTCACCCTTGCCCCTAAACAAAACACCTGCCTGTGCGTAGACGGGGAACTTGAACCGGTGAAAGAAGTAAAGCTGGAACTGCAGCCCAAAGCGGTGCGCTTTTCCGTTCCGAAAGAATAAGAGGTATAGGATGAAAAAACCTTTTTTGCCCGTCGGGCGCATCACCACTACCCACGGGGTACGAGGCGAGGTCAAACTGGAACACTGGTGTGATAGCTCTTCGGTACTGACTCCCATCAAACGGTTCTATCTGGATGAAAACGGCACCCAACCTTTGCATGTGAAAACCCTGCGGAGTGCCGGAAAATGGGTATTGGTATCTTTTGAAGAATGCAGTGACATCCCAAGTGCCATGGCATTGAAAATGAAAACCTTGTATGCCGCCAGAACCGATATTCAGGTGGAAGATGACGCGGTTTTTATCACTGATTTGATCGGACTTCCCGTTGTTCATCATGAAACGAACCAAACGCTTGGCATCATTTTGGATGTGGTCAATTATGGTTCGGGTGATTTATATGAAATCAAAACCACCGCGGGGAAAATCGCCTTGATTCCCGCGGTCAAGGATTTTATCAAAGAAATCAATACGGAGGAAGCCGTGCGGATTCTCCCCATCCCCGGTCTTTTGCATGATGAGGTTTGATATCATGACTCTCTTTCCCGCCATGCTGGAGGGTATCTTTTCAGAAAGCATTCTAAAGCGGGCACAGCAGGGCGGTTTGGTGGAATACCATTGTCACAATATACGGGAGTATTCCCATAACAAACATCGGAAGGTAGACGACACGCCATTCGGAGGCGGCATGGGTATGCTCATGACAGTGCAACCCATTGTGGATTGTTTTGCCGCCATTACCTCAGATGCTCCCCAAAAACCCCACACCGTGTATATGTCCCCCCAGGGCGCCCTTTTGACCCAGAAAAAAGCGCTTGCCTTGTCCCGGCTGGATCAATTGGTCATCCTGTGCGGACACTATGAAGGGGTGGATCAAAGGGCGCTGGATTCTATCGTGGATGAGGAAATTTCCATCGGCGATTATGTACTGACAGGGGGAGAATTGCCGGCAGCGGTGCTGGTAGATTGTATCACCCGCTTGGTGGATGGGGTCCTTGCGGACAAAGAATGCTATGAAAATGAAAGCCATTCTGCCGGTCTTTTGGAATATCCCCAGTATACCAAACCTGCCCGTTTTCGCGGAATGAACGTGCCTTCGGTACTGCTTTCGGGTCATCATGCCAACATAGAAGCCTGGAGAAAAACCAAAGCCATTGAAAAGACCCGGGCTGTCCGACCGGATATGCTGGTGGGACAACAGGAAGAGGAACTGGAAAAGACCTTCAAAAAAGGCATCGTTTTTGATGATTGACCCGATAGGGAAACTATGCTATAATGAGATCACTTTAATACGGAAGAAGGAGAGTTCGTGTTAATACCAAACAGAAAAAAATGGAAGTTGAAAACATGGTTTTCCCATAGTATTGTTTTCGGGTCTCTCTTTGCCTTTTCGAATTCTCTGTATAACACTTTGACCTCCCTGCGGAAGAAGAGCTTTTTTGCCGGGTATGACCGCTATGACACCGCGGGAAAAACATCCCGGATCAGTATACTACACCATAAATTTCATAAAACCTTTTCAACGCGCCGTACCCTGAAACTGCATTTTTCCGCCACTCTGGAAAACGGGGTTCTCCTTCCCCGGGTACGTCATGTCGTGTCGTCTCTGATGCAAATTCATATGCGAAGCATCGGCATTGCCTTATTCCTGTTTGGCTTTTTGTCTGCCGCATTGAGCATATTAAAACGCTATTCGCTGATGATGCACGATGTTTCCGTCGAAGGTATTTTTGTGGGAACCGCCATTATGCTTTTGACCATTCCCTTGATATTAAACCGTTCCGAATTAAACGATGCCCTTGCCGAAAGCCGCACCTTAGGACGCTTTTTGGAAGTGATGGGAGGCGTGCGGCAAGCCGAAATGACCTTCCCCCCGGTGAAGGGGCATAAAATGGAAACCGTCGTCACCCTATTGGGGATGATGCTGGGGTTGATAACCTGGTGGTTTGCCCCCATGACCGTCATGTTATATTTGTCCATTCTGATCATGGCTTCCTTCATTTTATACAAACCTGAAGTGGGAATCGTGACCATCGCTTTTACCGTCCCACTTTTGTCTTCCGCCTGGCTTGTTTTCACCGTGCTATGGACCACATTTTCCTATTTGTTCAAAGTGTTTCGAGGCAAGCGTGTCTTCCGCATGGAAGCCGTGGATTATTTTGTTCTGGCATTTTTCCTGTTAACATTTTTGTCAGGTCCTTTTTCGGTTTATCCTGCTCTCTCCTTCAAACCGGCCATCATCAGAACCGTATTGATGCTCATTTTTTTTCTAAGCGTCAATTTGTTGCGAAGCTCCTGCTGGGTGCTCAGAACCACGATCATGCTCTTTGCTTCCTCCACCATTTGTGCCCTGCTAGGGTTGAAACAAACGTTTTTGTCGGAATCTTCCGGCGCCTTTACCAGCGATGCACTCCGAGCCATGTCCACCTTTGACACCGGTGCCATGTTCGGCTCCTTCTTGGTACTGTGCCTGCCCTTCGGTTTTGCTTGTTTATTGGGTGCCCGTTATTTCCGCGGGAAATTATGGTCTTTGATTTCCCTGTTAACCCTGCTTGGCGGTCTTTTTTTCACCTTATCCCGTGGTGCCTGGCTGTCTTTGGTGGTAGCCATGTTCCTGTTTTTCCTGGTATACAGCAAAAAAACCATGGTGGTTGCGGGAACTGCCCTGTTAAGCACGCCCTTTTGGTTTGCCATTTTCCCCTCCTTTGTTTCCAACATTCTGCAGGATTGGGGCCTGAAGCTGGGCAGCTCCATTGCCTATCGCTCCCTTGTATGGCAAAACTCCTTTCAAATGCTGAAGAATTTTTGGTATTGCGGTATTGGTGTCGGCAACCACTTGTTTTCCGCCTTGTATCCTTCTTACGCAACCGTGGGGGAAACTGCGGACAACAGCCATCATTTGCTCATGCAGATCGCAATTGAATACGGCATATTCGGATTGATTGTCTTTTTTGCCATTTTTATCGTGTTGGCGCAAAAGATCTTTTCTTTCATTTCCAAAAACAATGTTCAAACTATGAAACTGATTGCCATCGCATCTTTTTGCGGCGTATTGGCATTGATATTGCGGGGAACCACCGACTATGTGTGGCAAGATTCCCGTGTGTTCTGCATGTTCTGGCTCACGGCGGCTTTAGGCGTGGCAGCGGTGAACAGCGCAGAAGATGAAAAAACCGGAGGGGAGATCAACCAATGAAAAAGGCAAATAGAAAAAGAAGCTTTCATGTGATTGACGCTATTTTGATCGTGGTGTTTTTAGCGATTATATCCTTTGGCGTGGGTTTGGCTCTTCGCACCGTGGATCAAAATTCTATGCCTTTGATTTGTACGGTGGAAATCCCCGCTATGCGGGAAGAGTTTTCCAGCGCACTTCGGGCAGGCAGTGTTTTGAGAGATGAAAGCAACACTTTTGATCTTGGTATCGTCACCACCGCCAATACCCCTTCCTCTCATACCAGCGGTTATGTCGATGTTCTTTTAACGGTATCGATTTATGCCTCGCTGACCGACGGCAGTTATCAAGTCAATGGTTTGCCCATCTCCATTGGCAATGAACTCAACTTCCGCACGGCGGAAATTGCCGTGATTGATTGTGGTGCCATCATCACCAAAATACAGGTTATGGAGGAATAAATCATGAATGATCAATCCGCTGTAAAAAGAAAATTCAATATTATCGACTTTCTGGTGATTGTATTTCTCGTAGCCACCATCCTGACCCTGGTTTTAAGAAGCAATCTGGAAACAGAACTTTTTTCTGGTGACAAAGCGGCCATGCTGGAAATTCAATTGGAGGTGACCGCCATTGCCCCCCTTCATGACGCACTGACAGCGAAGAGTACTGTGTCCATTTGGGAATCGAGTGCGCTGCTTGGCGAAATCGTGCAAGAAGGTAACCGCGTTCTGGTAGGAAGCGATGAAAACGGGCGGGAACTATATAAATCCGTGTATATCTTAACCATCGAGGGCACACTGGGAAACAGCGGATATGTGCTTCCTGATCATATTCCCATATCCGCCAACGAAACATTTGTATGCAAAACTGAAAAAGCCGGGCCTTTTAAAGGAATTGTTCTTTCTTTATGCACGCTTTCTTAAAAAAATACTTGATTTTTTTGTAATACTTTGATACAATAATGAATATAAGTAATGAACTGAAACGAAACGGAGGTTTCGCCCGTGATTTCTAAAGAAGTAACCGTGGTAAACACTGTGGGTTTGCATGCCAGACCTGCAACCTATTTTATTCAGAAAGCCAGTAGTTTTGAATCCTCCGTGTGGGTTGCAAGCGGGTCGAG
>ENA-UOOK01005639-UOOK01005639.1-fermentation-metagenome-genome-assembly--contig:-NODE-5639-length-12483-cov-5.436997_pt1 | contig 12483 bp, 7 predicted proteins | sample MGYA00245777_ERZ724023 | MGnify/ENA primary metagenome ERZ724023 (study PRJEB28704, sample SAMN03018312) | fermentation metagenome | biome: anthropogenic terrestrial biome; feature: soil; material... | reverse complement strand
GTTTGCGGGACTTAAATCAATGTTTTTAATTAAAACAAAGTAAGTTGTTTGTGTTAATGAGCGGTTTCTTACAATTGTGTTAAAAGTGTTATAACTACCGATTAGGATTGGATCCTCCTCACTGTTACCACTTCCCGAGCCGTCTGTTCCTGCGTACTCTTTGTGGTCGCTTTGAAAATCCATAGCAGAAACATTGTAAGCATTATTTGGTTGTATATATACTACACCAAGTATTGCAAGAACAAAGGCAAAGATAATAATCATAATAGATGAAGTTGTTTTTTCAATATTTTTAATCATGTTTTTCTCCTGTCTCTATTTATCGTTATTTTCGTTAGTTAGATTTTTAATAAAGTCAACAGACGCAAGTCTTCGTTCATTAGCTTTTTGTTCTTGCATTAGCCTATCATATTCTTTCTTTCTTTTTGCACTTAAAAAAACAACAATAATAATTAAAGCAAGTAGGGAAGGAATGATAATTCCTCCTGCGAGTAGTAGTGAAAAATAAGTTTTATTCATCATCGTTTTAATTTCGTTGTCGATTCGTATTTCATTGCCTGAAAGTGATTGTAACAATGTTTCAGTAACAGTTAATGTAACATTGTTTCCGTTTACTTCTGCATTATCTAATTCATGTATGTCCACGCCGTTTATTTTCCAGCTTCTTAGGTCGTAACCAGAGCTTGGTTTAAAAGTTAGAGTTATCTTTTCTCCAAGTGTGAGTTTTGTGTTTGTCATTATAACTTCGCCATTTGCATCTTTTAAATCATTTGTTTGAACAATATCATATTTAATTGCATTGAAAGGAATTGTTATAAACAATGTGGAGTTAACTAAAATATTAATGTTATTGCCTTGAACTAAGTCGTCCGCACCTAACCCAAGCACACTTCCTAGCATATAATGCTTATTTGGATTTACTGTGATTCTAACAAGCGTACCTTCTCTAAATAAATTATTCGCTAACTGCTTGCCACCTTCCTGTTCATTTAAAACTGTTAATTCAAAACTGCCGGTATTTTGAGTAGGAATAATTATATTCATTTCATATAATCTAATAAACTTTCCCACAATATTAATTTCTAAGCCATCAGTATAGTTTTCAATAAAACTTTGTGATAGAATAAGTCTTTCAATAGTTTGATTTAGTGGGGGAGGTAACTCGTGTAACATTTCACCAACGAGGGCATACCAACCTAAAAACTCATAATTAGGATGTGCGCTTTTTGATATAAGTGTTATTTCATCTTCTGCATAAAGCCTATCGTTTTTTTCAATAATTGGTTGAATGTCTAAAATTTCGTTTTCGTTTATATCTAGCATTTTAACATTTAGGATATATTCTTTCACACTAAAAGTTAATTTAATATTGCTCCTATCTTTATCCAGCACAAAATTAATTATATTGCCTTCATCGTTTAATTCGTCCGCATCCACATTTTCTATGCTTTCAATAAGTGATATATCATCTGGTTCAAGTGTTATTTTAACAACACTTCCATTATCAAAGTATCCCAGCATAGATGGTGAAACTATCATTGTGTTGCCTTGCAAATTGGTGATTTGAATGGTTACATTTCCATAAGCTTCTAACAAAAACTCAATTTCTAAATCTAAGATATATTGCTGTATATATTCAGCAATAATAACAATTTCACCGTTAGAGTTATTAGCAAAGTTTAAATACTTATCAAGGAAACCTGCATCCATTGATGCAAAACTAATAGAGCCGTTTATTGCTGAAAAATAATCGTAAATTAAAGTAAGTTGATTAAAAATTTTAATGTTATTTACGGCGTTATTCACAAGCCGATATCCTGCAACTGTTGAAGCGAAAGCATTTGAAAATGAAGAATTTAAATATATTTGTGAAGGACCATTATTAATTATTGCATTCAATTCTTGAGGTAGGGTTATCCCATCAAAAGTTTGAGCAATAACGCTTATATCAAACTTTACTGACTCAAATTCAAGTTCAAACACCATTCCGTCTACTAAATTAAAAGTGAAGGTATAAACATTATTCACTTGCCCAATGTTTTCAACAGGGTTAAATAGATTGCCGTCATTTTTATCTACCAGCACTTCTTTAAGTGCTCTATATTTGTTTACTATTATTTTCATTTCTATTTGGTTTGTATATGGTGCAATATAGTTTAGCTTTGAACCGTAGGGATTATAAATGCCGTCTATATACACCATGGCGTATGACTTTTGTGCAGGGATTTTAGCATCAAAAGTAAAACTGTTAATTTCTACTATATGATAAATAGGTTTGAATATAAATATAATATCGCTTTCATTAAGAATTGCGTACTGCTCGATAAAACTTTTATCAATCAGATAGTATCCTGTTTCTGTGTCGTAAAAATTTAATCTTTGTTCTTTTAATAATGGATTACCATCAGCAACTGAGTATCCGGCACCGATGCTTGTCCATGCTTTGTCGTTATTTTGATAATCTTCCGTTTCAAAGTATTCTTTTTTCAAAACTAAAAAGGAGTTAAATGTATGTTCGTTCGCGTCTTCCGTGCCTAAATAGGTTTTGATATATCCTTTTTGGTTTAGGGTGGCGGTGTTTATCGTTCCATCATTTTCGTTATGAAAGGTTATTATTTGTCCGGGTGTATTGCCGCCAATGTGCGATAACCTATAAGAAACTATTTGCCAATTAGCATATAGAGATAGGTTGTCAATGGTTTCAATTCTTTCCTCGCCAATATAATTATTTCCACTTCCGTCTTCCATGGTATTCCAGCCTGTAAAATTATAGCCAGTCCTTTGTGGGACGGAAACGGTGGATGCTATAAAAATATCGTTTTTAAATAAATCATAAACCTTAACATTTTCTAAATCTGGGAAAGTTCCACCATTACTATTAAACACAAACATTATTCTAGGGTCAAATACTCTTAGTTCTAGTCGATTTTCATAAATAACATAATTAGGTGGATTTGCCCCGTCGTTTAACTTATCTGCTATAATTTGCGTGTTTAACTCTTGTACACTGTTTATCATTTCACATTGTTGACTAACTGATAGATCACCAGCAATTTTTGTGATTCCAGCACCGTTCACCACCACGCAGTTATTAATAAACACACCACCTGCATATGTTGCTTGGCCAAATATTCCGCCTTTTGTGGTTGCGTTAATTGTTGTGGTTGTTATTTGGCTAAAACAATTATTAATGAAAAGTTCCGGCGTTGGATATGCTTGTGCGTTAAAGTATCCAACCATGCCTCCAACATATCTTGATGCGGTAAATGCTCCTTTTGCATAACAGTTTTCAATTACTATTGTTTTATTAAGTGTGTTAGAAACTCCTCCAATAGCTCCTGCCACATAAACATTAGTTGCGTTCATGTTTCCTTCATGAAAAGAGTTTTTGATTGTTATATTAATATTTCCGCTTTGAATAAAGCCAATAAAACCGCCAACACCATTGTATGCTTGAATATTGGAAGTTTTTGTGTAACTGTTTTTTATTATAAAACTTGCACGGTTATTGTTAGATATACCTGAACCAAACAGTCTGCCCACCAGTCCGCCCGCCATTGACATTGATGTAGAGGTTGTCATTGAGCCACTTTCCACCCTTATGTTATCAAGTGTAATATCTCGCCCTGCGCTTTCACCTGCAACGGCACCAATATATGTTCCGCCTTGAATAAATATATTTGTAAAATAAAGATTCTTAACACTGCCATATAATGTGGAAAAGAGTCCTTTTAAACTATTAGTATTAGTTGATGGTATTTTTAAGTTGTTAATAGTAAAACCATTACCGTCTAAAACACTTCCTTCACCAAATGAAACAATGGGCTCCCATTCAGTTGCAGTTATATCAATATTGTCAATAAATACATAGTGCATATTTGGCATTGTTGCTTGGTATCTAAAAGTGGTATTTAGTGTTTGATAAGAGCCAATAAGAAAAGGATCTTCTTTTGTGCCTGCACCATCTCCATCATTGCCATAATATTCTTTTAATCCGCCAACACCAGTGTTTGCAGTATATGTAATTGGCGTGCTCATAAAAACCATAAGTAAAGTTGCAACAATAAAAATAATTGTAAAAACAATAATATTTTTTTGCGATTTAATATTTACCATACTTTCACCCCTTACTATTTAAAATAATTGTACCAATAGTATGTGCATTTTCAAAATGAATGACAGATTTTTATTATTTTTTAGATTTTATGTGGGCATATTCAACCTGTCTAAATTTGTTTTTTTCATTTTATAACATATACTTGTTTTAAAGTCGTAAAGGTGTTAAACTATTTGAGTTAAGATTTAATATGTGGATATGGCGTAATTGGATAACGCAATCGCCTCTTAAAGAGTTTATTATATTGCTTTGCTTTTAATAATTTGTAAAATTTGCTTTTCTAAAATTTCCATAGTTATTTCCATAATTCCTGCACTTTTTCATAATTGTCATTCGCAACATATTTTTAATTTATGACTTCATAGTAAAAGGGACCTTACGAAACCCTCCTAATGTGGATTGAATTAAACAGCCAAAATCGTCAAATCCTTCTATTTTAAGCACTTATACACACTTCATAAAACTCGATAAATTGAAAAGCGTATAAAAAACTGCCCATAGAATTAGCGAACATAACTTGCAAGTTATTGCATTTGCAAGCATTTCGTGTTAAAATTTGCATGTATAAAATTAATATGTTCTCGTAGCTCAGTAGGATAGAGCAACGGTTTCCTAAACCGTAGGTCGACGGTTCAACTCCGCCCGAGAACACCAGCACGAAAAAAGACGACTTACTTAGTCGTCTTTTTTTGTTATTAAATCAAATATTTTTGTAATTGATTTCTTTAGTATTTTATTTTCTTCACTTAGTTGAAAAATCCCCGGATCATTTTCATCCTCAAAATCATTGTACAATTTAGAGATCTCGTTTTTTAAAGAATCTGGGAAATTTGGAATATTTAGAAAATTAAAATGCTTTTCGGTGAAACTTCCACCATTCCCCTTGCCAACCAAATCTATATAATATCCTTTATGTTGTAAAAAATGAAGAAACATTCCACAAAAATTCACATTTTCATTTGATTCATTATCGTTAGTGAAAAAGAATGAATTTATGTTTGAAATAATATTTTTTTCAGGATTTATGAAAACACAAATTTTACCAACACTTGTACTAGCCTGTCCAGTAGCAGAAAACATTATGGTTTTATTTTTAATTGTTAATAAGTTATTTTTATTACCTATATATCTATATTGTCCATAAGTCCCATTATCATTCAGATCTGAGCTTGTAATTAACTTATAAAAACCTTTTTTTGGCACATCGGAATATTGACTAATACCAATTGCAGAGACCTGCAAATTTTGTCCTCTTGTTGAATTATATTTTAAGTCATCAAGTAGGTTTTTATATCCAAATTTATATTCTTTAATCAAATTGGTCATATACTTAAAATGTGCACTATATATTCCAGAATCTAATCTTAAAAAAGACAAAATGTCTTTATAATTTGTTTTGTTATTTAAAATATATTCAATATTATTTTCATCATAATTTAGTTCTTTTTCTATCAGCGAAAAAATTATATTTTCCTTTTCTTTTATTTTTATCTCATTATCAATAATTTGTTTAGTATAAATTTCAATATCATTTAATAATTTTTTATCACTTGTAAATGGAATTTTACAATCAAGAAATAATGTTTTCCCATGTTTAATTGTTGCGCCTTTTGGAACCTTTTTTGATAATTGATTAAAAAAACTTGCTTGTTTTAAATAGGATAAGATATATAATTTGTTTTCTGTTATTGGTAATTTATATAATCCACTTGAAAGCATTGCAGTGTCGTAATCCTTATCAAGAATAATAGAGTCTCCAACGTTTGAATCCTTTGATATAATAATATCTCCTTTTTTTAATGATATATTAATAAAAGATTTAGGATTAATAAATTGACAAGTTTCACTATTAAAATTTAATAAAAAACTGTTCCTATTTAAAGCTTTTGTTTTAATCATAAAATATTTTGATTTAGACATGTAATTTATACTGCCTACATCTGTTCCATTATCACTATAGCTTAATTTCTTACTCAAACAATCATTTAATAGTGGATAATTTCTATTCGAGTATTCACATTCTTCTAATAAAGAAGCAGAAAATACATATTTGTTATTCATAATATTTTTGAAATTTGTTTTCATATCACTTATCCTCAATAAAAATTGATTTTAAAGTAATTTCTTGTGAATAACACCAATTTTTGAAATCATTAATTGTATTAGTAAAATCTTCATCAATAAGAGGATTACCATCAACATCTTGCATTATATCAAATGTTTTTTCATTAAATTTATATATGGGATTAAAATATTTTACTCTTTTAGATGTTCTAACCTCGTATCCAACATTTTTAATATCTTTTACAAAAATTTCATAATTATTATTTTGCAACTCTTTTAATTTTTTTTCAGATGGTTTATATGCAACTATTAACGTTGTGTTTACACCTGTATCAGCAAAAACATTAGGTGGCAAGTCAAATAAAGCCACTAAACGCATTTTATCCATCAACCACTTACGAGCCTTTTCCCATCTATCTATTGATGCAATACTATTTGATAAAATAATCCCCATTCTTCCATTCTCTTTTAATATTCGATATGCATTTTCTAAAAAAATTAAGCCCAAATCTATAGAATTTCCATTTCTTGCAATGTTCCATAATTCATACATTTCCATTATTTCTTTTTCGTTTGAATTTTTAGGTCCAAACTTTCTATCATCTCCAAATGGAGGATTTGTTAATACTACATCAAATTTTTTTAATTTTGTGTTGTCATTCCATTCATCCCATTTACCATTTTTATGTATTTTTGGATTTAATTGGACTAAATCATTTCTCTCACTAAATTTCCATATTATTGAGCCCAAATCAGGTTTATATTCTAATACTGAATTTCCATCTCCATTTAACAACATATTTAATTGAGCTAACATTACCATTTGCTCATCGTTATCAATACCAAAAATATTTTTATCATCCAACTTTCCTTTTGAATTTACATAAGAAATAGATAAAAAATCAGCGATGCCAACTGTTGGATCTATTATTTTTTCATTACTTCTAGGATTTACAATTTGTACTAAAAAATCAATTAAAGGAATTGGGGTAATAAATTGCCCTTTATCTGCTTTTGAAAACTCATTAGCAAATTTATAAAAGACAAGCTGATATAGATCTGTTTTTTGCGATTTAACAAAGCTAAAATCCTGTAATTGTTCAACAACTTCACTTAATATGTGAATGTGTGATTCATTTTTCCAATTAATAGTTTCAGCATCATTTTCATTTAGAATAAATTTATATATACTAGCAGCTTCATTATATAAAGTTCTCATTCTTTTAATAAATTGTTGAATATGCTCATCATTTAAATCAGTGCAATTTTTTTCTTCTTTAGTTATATAAAAAAGCAAATTTAATTTTTTTGTTTCTTCCTGCCCTTTGTAAAAATCGAGATATTGTTTAGGATCTGAATTGTAACTGCGTTTTTCATCAAATATTTTTAAGGCTAGTGTTTGTATAATAATCTCATATCCTCTTGTATTTCTCATACCAACTTTATCGGCAGTTCTCAATATTGCAGATATTCCATCTGTTAATTGCTTACTATAAACACCCGTTACAATGTCAAGATCATCAATCGTTCTATGACTTCTATCGTAAGAAACATTTGTTATGTGTTTAATCATTTGATCATAGTTAGGTATTTTATAATAGGCATCAGCTAAATGTAAATTTAGATCTTTTGTTGTGCTCTCATCTCCTTTAGAATTAAAAGATTCGTCTAATCTTAAAAACACGTTATCTTTTTTTTGGAAAAGGAACAATCTTTCATCATCGTAGATTATTCCTAGAGTATATTTGTTTTCAGATTCTTTCATCGCAGGTTTTAATTGCTGATTATATACTACTTCAATATTTTTTGAATTTTCATCTTTAAACTCAATTACACATATTAAATGTCTTCTTAACCAGTCTAAATCAGTTTGACTTTTATTTATATGAAAAAGTTTGTAATGTTCAAACCATAAAGGATCATCGAATATTGCACCATCAAATTTAATAGGTTTAGATTCCTTATTCCCTTTAGGAAAACTAATTTCACAGCCAATGTTTTCCTTGTTATACATTCCTGAATAAACTAAAGAGTAAAAAAATTGCCATTTATAGTATTCTTCATTTCTTGTACCTTTTTTATTTTTGATTGTGCATGTTTTACTAATAGAAAGATGAACAGGCAAAAATGAGACTGTGAAATCTTTATTTTTATAAATTTCATCATATTCTAATTTAGATTCAATAAATTTTTTCATCTTCGTTCTCCTTTGATGATAGTTATTTTGTTGGGATTTTTTATCTCAATATTTAAATTATTAATATTCATTAAAACTACATCCTTTCCATCTAAATAAAAAGCTACTGATTGCCCATTTTCTACTCCAATTAATTTTCTAATTTTTATCGGTATTGTAACTTGCCCTTTTTCTGATAAAGTAGCTACTTTTATTAGTTGCATCATTATCTCCCTTTTAATAATCTTTACTTTCTTTACTTTTTAAGTATAACATAAAACAACTCTAATGCAAAATATTTAGCAAATAATTTTTATTAGTTTTTATTAACGGATAACACGAGCCCTGGAAAAGATTAATTAGAACGGACAAAAAGTGTTGTAAGATAAAGGGAAAACGGGGTATAGTGGGATTATAAAAAATAGAAAGTGTATAAAATCTGCACCATAATATTTTGCATTTATATTTTATACACTTTTATTCAGTATATTTAGAGTATTTAAACTCCATTTTTGCATTGAATAAGGGTTTATATTTTCATTCAATCGCTATATTTTTATTCAAATCATTGAATTAAGGTAAGGCGATTACTCCTAAGGGTTAGTCACAGGTTCGATCCCTGTCGGGAACACCAAATATAATTAAATACAAAGGATAATTATGAAAGCACTTTACGATTTTTTTATTAATTTATTTACTATAACAAATATTTGGTGGTTGGATGTTATTTTATTTGTCATAGTTAATTTTATAGCATATGTTGTAGCCTTCAAGTTAGTAGGGATTATATTTGATGCTATCGGTTGTTATGAATCGAAAACAATGAGTATTGTCCATTGGATAATCAGATTTGCTGTTTTTGTAGGAATAACTTTAGTATTTGGTTGGATTTCCCAATTTATTAAATGGTTTATTGCTTTGCAATGGTGGGCTATTACGTTAATTTCAATAGGCGTAGTAGCATTAATTGTGGGCATAATAGTGATAGTTTACAAAGTTAAGAATTAGCTTTATCCTAACAATCTATTCATTATTTCCGCTGCCTCATTGTTGTCCTCTTCTAAAAAGTGGGTCGTATGTTGATAATGTTACATTAGGGTTGGCGTGTCCGTCAATTTTGTAACAACTTTAACATTTAATTTTTGTCTTAATAGTGATGTTATAAATGTGTGCCTAAGTGAGTGGCAACCAATATGACGAACACTGCTTTTATTTAAAAGATAGTCGAGCCAAAGACTAGTAATAAGAGAATAATCAAGAATCATAAGTGATAGTAATAACTATGCGCGGTTGTTTTTTTGTCGATAAAAAGTTTTGAAAGTTTCTAAAAATAAGATATAATAAAATTAATTATTTAAATAACGTCTTTTGGGTTTAAAAGTCATGTTATCAATTAATCGCAATATTATCTTGCAACATTTTCAAACTACTATATAATTCGCTTGTTTTCAAACACTATAATTTAGAAAAGCATATAAATTAATTGAGGTATTTATGAAAAAGATTAATAAGTCTAAGCTTGTTTTTGGCAATAAAATTGGTAATGCTACGCAACGATTTGCGCTTAGGTACAAAAGGTTTTTTGTTAAAAAATTCGGCGACGATAGTGAAGTGGATTATAAAATAAAAGCCGTGGACGATTTTTTACTATATAAATTATTTGAATGTAAAAATATCGTTCCCATTAATGCAGGTGATATGCCGTTGGTATTAAATGATGACAAAGCAGTTGTCATTGGGAATATACGAATGGGATATGGTCATTATAGAATTGCTATGGCAATGGTATCTGCGGCGCGTGCGCTGGGATATAATCCGTATTGGTTTGATCTTAGCAATTTTGAAAACAGCTTATGCACAAAAGTTTTAAAATATCAAGACAAACTTTATTCTTTTGCTTCAAGGCTTTCTCAAAAATCAAGGATATTCAATAAGTTTTTTTGGGATCCAATTAGTATGAACTATTATAAACGAATAGAGGGTTACGCAATAGACCAACGAACAACCGAACTATTTATGCCTATATTTAAAAATTTGCCTAAAAAGGTGCCGTTTGTGGCAACGCACGCATTTTGTTCACAAGGAGCAATTCATGCGGGTATGAAAAATGTTGTTAATGCTATACCCGATAACTGGCCTATATCCATTCATTATTCAGAAGGAAGTGTTCATGCTGTTCAAACTCCGTCGGCTTATTTAGGATATAAATCTTTAAGGAGTATGAATAAGCGCAAAAAACTTCAACCACTTCCAGCACATGCAATTTATTATGCAGGTCATTATGTTGACCATGAATTAGTAGCGTACATTGAAGGAGATTGTGCTAACAGGTTAGAGCGAGCGCAAAAAAAGTTTGATAAAAGATATTTAATTAGTATTGGTGGCGCCGGCGCACAGCGTGAGTTAACTGCAGATATTATTAAACATTTTATTCCATATATAGAAAAGAATTCTGCGTCTTTATTTATCAATGTCGGCGATCACAAAAATGTTATAGATTACTTACTAAAAAAGTTAGCAAATTATAAGCATTTATTTAATTTCTTTGATGATACTTACTGCGAACTTGAAGCGTTTGTGGAAAAAAATAAGACCCAAAAAACTAAGGGTATTTATTTTATATATAACAGTAATATTTTTGAAGCTGTTTATGCAACCAACCTCTTAATGCGCTTTGTGGATTGTGTGATAACAAAACCAAGTGAAATGGCATTTTATCCTGTTCCTAAAATAATAATAACAAGGGTAGGCGGTCATGAAATGTATGGAGCGATTAGAACGAGTGAAATTGGCGATGGTACATACGAGTGCTCAACCAAAAAAGAAATTTTTTCAATGATAGATCATTTTAACAACGATAACAGCTTACTCAAAAGTATGTGTTATCATATTAAAATTAATAAGATTGCGGGCGTATATGACGGTGCTTATAATGTTATTAAAATGGCTTTACACATGCGTGAAAACAATGGAAAATATATTGAAAATGTTATAAAATAGTGTTGCTTTTTGTTTAATAAATTTATTATTAGTTTCTATCGGTTCTAAGTTATACTATAAAAATCAACATTCATTATAAAAAATAAAAAGGCGGTTTAGATGCCGTTTTTTTGTGGTGCAAACAAAAACTGAATAAAATCTATATGCAAAAATGTATATAGAATTAATTTTTTAAAACACAGATGGCAATGTGGTTTATAAATTTATTAACCTATTAAAAAAAAGGAAAAAACTTTTAGAGTTTATCACTTTTGTGCTAGCATTAGAAAATATAGAAATTATAATTAATCTTGAAGTTTTGCACGATTTTTTTACTATAAACTATTTCACTATATGAACTATACCATAAAAACCAACATTCATTATAAAAAATAAAAAGACGGTTTAGATGCCGTCTTTTTGTGGTGCGGATGGAGGGACTTGAACCCCCATGGTTTCCCGCTAGATCCTAAGTCTAGTGCGTCTGCCAATTTCGCCACACCCGCATGGTTTTATTTTTTATTTGTTATTTTATTATATATGATTTAAATATAAAAACGCTGACAGAGTTAAAAAAAAGCTTTAAAAAAAGCAATAAATTAAAATGAAATTTTAGAAGGGAGCTTTTGTAATGGAAATAGTAGATGGTGAATACATACTTACAGATGATGTTGACAAAATTAAACTAGAAGGAGTTTGTAATTTACTAAGGCAATCTCATTGGGCTAAAAACCGACCTGCTAAAGTTATTGCTAAGACAATTGAGCACTCCTTTTGTTTTGCAATTTACCATAATGATATACAAATTGGATTTGCAAGAGTTGTCAGTGATTATGCTGTTTACAGTTTAATATTAGACGTAATTATTGATGAAAAATATAGAGGCATGGGATTGGGGAAAAAGCTAATTGAATTTATAAATAATTATCCGACCATAAAAGGTACAAGTAAATTTCTTTGGACAAAGTATGCTGAAAAATTATATTTGAAATGCGGCTTTAAGGAAGAAAATTGTTATAAATATATGTTTAATAGATCTTTAAGTTTATGAAATAATATAGAAAGTGGAGATAAATATGAGATTTTTAATACAAATGCTAATTAAGACCTGCATAGAAACAGTATATTTAACAGGTGTTATAATATT
>ENA-UOOK01005636-UOOK01005636.1-fermentation-metagenome-genome-assembly--contig:-NODE-5636-length-12490-cov-10.391958_pt1 | contig 12490 bp, 7 predicted proteins | sample MGYA00245777_ERZ724023 | MGnify/ENA primary metagenome ERZ724023 (study PRJEB28704, sample SAMN03018312) | fermentation metagenome | biome: anthropogenic terrestrial biome; feature: soil; material... | reverse complement strand
AGTACGGTTCTTAGGGGAGGTCATGGCGGCAACGCCATGCCCTTACCCGATGTAGTTTTTTGAGGGGTTTTTGCGGTCTGATATTATAGAGAAATGACTGCTGTACGAATGGTGGAAAATACATTTGAAACTCTTTTTTGAGGGTAATCATCAATATATGCGATTCTGCATTTCGGATGATTTGCCATTTTCGCAATCCTGACCCAATCATAAGGTTTCCTGTCTGACATTGCAGTGGGCTCATATCTTATCTCTCATTTGCTTGGACAATTCCCTGAGATAACTGGCGCAAGGGTCGTCTAGTTCGATTTGGATTTTTCTGAAGAGTATCTTCAGTTCAGTCAGGGATAAAAACTCTCCGGCATGAACGAGAATATCACCACGCACGGAGTAGTTGTCGTCTTTCAGCAATTCAAGCAAAAGTTCTATGATGAAGTCTTTTTGTTCGCATTGCTTGCCGAATTCCATAAAAAGTTCTGCCGCATCATTTCCATAAATTATTCCGGTCATGTCGCTGTCGCATATTTCAAACACGTGTGAATCGGTTCGGAAAAACTCAACTACCAGTTCCAAGCCGATTTCCGGAGACGGGTTTAGAGATTTGATGTCGCCCAAAATATCATAAAGTTTATTTTCAAGCTCTCCGGCGTGGCGCCAATCGATGTAATCCTGTATTTTATACAATCCGGCAATTTTCGCTTTCACGACCGCCAATCTTTCTTCGGGAGCAACAAGCATCCAGTTGACACAATAATTGACTTCTTCATAGCAACTTGCGAAGTCGAGTAAAATATCGCTCATGACTTCTGTTCCAAGTTTACTCAAAAGTTCCTTGCGTTCAACCATATATTTAAACATTCACTATACTATAAATGGAAATCTGAATCACCCGACATTTCAGCCCGTCGAAGTAGCCGATCAGATTCCTCTTTTACTATAGCCGAGTCTTTTGAATCTTCAAGGTATTTTTATCTTTCAGCATGTTTTTATGAAAAATCATAAGATAATGCCAATTGAAAAAGTAAACGCCCCCCCCTGAAGTATCCAGAGTGCATTTAGTTTGACAAAAAGGGGGGAGTGCATTTAACCTGACAAAAAGACAAGGGAGCGTTTAGTCTGACAGGATAAGTTTTTTGCAGATCAATAAACTTCTGATATGGTGAGAAAGCCAAAGCTTGTCCCATCCCTCCCCCGGGGGAGGGTGCGTTTAGTTTGACAAATGCGATGGTACAACCACTAAACTCAGGAGAAGATAAAAGTGTCTCACTTAACCGACTCGGACCGTCTAAAGATTGAGCATGGGCTTTATCGGAGGATTGAACCGGGCAACCTGCTGAATCGCGGCCCGGAAGAATATTACACCTCGGAACCGTTTCCCCTGAAGGGAAACGCCATACTGGATGAGATCAAATGGGAAGGCGAAGTGCCGCCGAAAACCTGGGTCGCCGCCAAAGTCCGGACCGCGCCAAATCCGGAATGACTCAAAAATGCTCCGTGGCGGGAACCGGGCAAAATATCCATCAAATCAGGAGAATGGATTCAGTACCAGTTGGCGCTCGGCGCAACCAATTCCCTGCGGACCCCAAGAGTCACCAAGGTAACGGTAAGTTTTTCCGGTGAAAAAACCTTTAAGAAATCGACAAAAAAGCAAATCGCGAACAGTATCCGGTCCGCCCAACAGTCATGAATTGATCAAACCCCGGTCAACTTTGATGGGCTGTTCAGGCCTCCCGCTTTCTTGACTCAAGATACACCAATATACCCGAATCCGGACTCTCTGGCGGATACGCAAAAATTGGCAAAAGGATTTGGGCGTTTTTAGGGAGGATGTGATTGCTGTCATTGCTATCTCTCCGGCCTGGAAAGCATTCGGTTGCGTCAAAAGGTTTTTCGTTCCCAAGATGGGCTTTTGCATAATCGACTATTTAGCGGCATATCGCTGGTGGCAGGGTATCCCAACTGGGCCTATATTCTCTGTGCCGGAGATTATCTTCCCATGCCGAAGCCCTATACGCCGGTAGTCTCCGGGGTTTTATACTGTCCGTCTTACAAGCAGGGCTATCGGGGGTGCGCCGGAACCGTCGCGTCGTTCAGCAGCAATTATTACGCATCCTACGCTTATAATTGCTGGTACCGGTCACCATATACTTTTGACGACGATTCAAGTGGTGTTGGGCTGAAAAAAAATTCATCGATCAAATATCCCAGCACGACCATGACCATTTGCGACGGCGACTATACTTCCATTCTCGATGTCAGCAATAAAAACAACACCGCTTTGCGGCATTCCGGGAAATTGAATTTCCTTTGCGCGGATGGGCACGTGGAAGCAACTATGGAACTGTTTACCGCCGGTACCGCCAAAGAACCGTGGCTGTGTTCCGGCATTAACAAGTAACCCGGAGAATAATGAAAATATGCAAGCAGGATTTTTTGAAACGGATATTACTCCACCGGTCGGAACGGAACAAGCCGGCGGTTATGGCAAAATGCTCGTCCAGTCCATACACGATCCCCTCAAAGTTCAAGCTGCGTTTTTTGCCAATGATACCGTCAAAGTCGCGTTGATCGGCGTCGATACCTGTTTTATCGGATTTGATATTGTGGAAAAAGTGCGGGAGCAATTGCGGGAGCGCTGCGGTATTCCCGCCGCCAATTGTATTATTGGAGCCTCCCATACTCATGGCGGCGGCGCGATTACCGGCATGGTCGACGTGAAATCTCAGGATGACATACCGGACCATATCAGGCATCTGCTTACCAGGAGATCGGCATTCCCGGACCCGGATTACCGCGAATGGGTGGTCAAACAGATCGTCACCGCGGCAGTCAATGCCGATGCCCGAAAGGAAAACGCCCGGCTGAACAGCGGTACTGGCTGCGAAACCGGCATGATCTTCAACCGCCGGTTCAAAATGAAAAACGGCCGGTGTTGCACCCATCCCGGCAAAGTCAATCCCGATATCATAGAACCGGCCGGCGGCACAGATCCTGAAGTCGGTGTCATCGGCGCCTGGCGCGGTGACGGCTCTTTGATCGGCTGCATTGTCAACTATTCCTGTCATGGAACCTGCAACAACCGTGGCGGCGTCGTTTCAGCCGACTGGATACATTACCTGAGAAAAACCATCCGCGCCATCATGGGCGATGAAGCCGGAGTCGTTTTCCTGAACGGCGCCTGCGGCGATGTAACTCAAGTCAACAATTTATCCGCCTCCTGTGACTGGGGTTTCCCGGTCGCCTGGAAGCTGGGCACACGGGTTGGCGCGGAGGCGGTAAAGGCCCTGCTTCAGGCAGAGCCGGCAGAATATCACGAGTTGAGCGGCAACTCGACTGTTTTGGAGCTTAAGCGTCGCCGCCCGTCACCGGCAAGCGTGGAAAAAAGCTGGTCTGTACTGAATGCCAATCCGGACAACTCAATGGATACGGAAGTGCTGTTCGCCAAAGAGCGGGTTCTGGCTGATTTCATCTGTCGCAGGGAACCGGTTGTCAAATTTTCCGTCAATGTCGTCAAGATCGGCAATGTCGCCATTTTTGCCAACCCCGCCGAATACTTTGTCGGGCTTGGACTGAAGATAAAAAAACTTTCTCCCGTCAAATCCACCTGGATTGCCAGTTTGGCCAACGGTTCGATCGGCTATATCCCGGATACGGCTGATTTCGCTTCGGACGGCGGCGGTTATGAAACCGCCCTCACCAGTTACTCCAACCTCGAAATAACGGCCGGAGAAAAAATAACCGAAGTCGGACTGAAACTGCTCGCCGCCATTAAACCGGAAAAAATCGATACTCCACCTCTTCCTGTCGGTATCCCTTGGGAATACGGCGATCTCGGCCCGGATTCGGAATAAACGTTTATCGACTGATAGCCATCAACAAAGAGACCGCTAAAAATATGGCAGTGTCTCCGAACGCAGAATCGCAAACCTCAATGCGCGGCCGCATGGATATAATGAAGTTCGACTTCTCTGCGGTAAATACTGCTATGGGGAAACGCCAATGCAGACCTTCATTGATACTTTGCCGCCTGCAAAAACAAGATATTGTAGGGCCAACTCATGGCCGACTATACCATCGCCTCATTGCCGCTGGTGATCCTCTTTCTGTTCTGCATGAAACTTTTCATCAAGGGTCTCTCCGCAGGCGCTATCAAAGGATAAAGTCATCAATGTAAATAACGAATTTAACGATAAGCAATTTTGGAGAACCTGATTCAGACGGATTGCTCCTTTCAAACCCTACGAAATAAGTCGTGGCTGGCCGGGTTTCCCTTTTATCTGCTCAATATTTCTCGAATGCACACGAATATACCGGCATAGAGACATCGAGGCAGATAAGCAAAATCAGGCGAAATTATTCGACCTTTCGAGCTTGCCATAACCGCGCTCTTTGCCATTCGTGGTCAATAACTCAGTCGAGGCAATTCATGAACTGGCCGCTAGCTCAAAATATTTTGGTCCCAAAATCGAGCTTTTCGTCCCCCCCAGGCTTGGCGGGGTGACGGCAACTATTTTTTCGGATCAATACCATACCTATATCCTCCGTCCGCTCAAGAGGATTTATATTTTCGAGGAAATTTTGTTTAACGTTTGAAGCTTGTCAAAGTCTTGTCTTTTTTATTGGTTGAAAGGCAAAAAAATACAAACTTTCTTCTTATTGGCACTTGCATTCTTCCTGAAAACCATTATTATAGATGGTATGATACAAATAGCACCAATGTGTTTATCGGGATATTATGGACAAGGATAAAATAAAACATTATTTCGGTGTAGATCCTACTTCCAAAGAATCGTTATGCGCTCAAATGCAAAGGCGAGTGGAAGCATTTCTTAATACGGCTCCACCGGGAACGGCATTGCCAGCGGAACGCATAATGTCAGAAAGTCTTGATATTTCCCGTGTCACAATACGCAATGCATTGGAGCCTTTTTGCAAATCCGGTAGAATTCTGCGCCAGCGCCGCAACGGGACCATCGTGGCTCCACGCTCTTTTGCAATGAATGACCTGAATGAACTTGCACTCGGACTTCCATGGCGCGTGACATCCCCCTCCAATCTTCGTTTTCTCTCTTATGAAAATCTGCCGCAACAGAAATGCTTCTGGGAAAACGCGGTCCAGCATTTCAACGGCAAGCAGTCGGAGTGCACAGTTGAAATCGTCTGGCTGTCTACTTTTCTGAAAGGAAATGCACTGTTGGATTATTTGGAAGAAGAAGAAATAGACCTGATCCTGCATTCCCATATTTACGGAGTCAATCCTGCGGATTTGGCACTTCCGCTGCCGGATTACCTCAAGACACAAATGCAGGGCCCAGACTTCATTACAGATATGTTCCCGCATCAGGAGATACATCAAGATTATTTTCTACCCTTGCAGATTGTATATAGGGACACTTTCTGGAATTGCGAACTGGCGGAGCAATGCAACCTGAAAAATGTCGAGAAAAGACTGTTGAATAATGAAAAGGTCGCTATGATCAAGGAAGCATTGCCGTATCTTCCCGCCGGATGCTCCGCCGGATCGCACATCTGGTGCCATCTGGCATATCAGGGAATTGTTCCGGATAAAAGGAACAGCGGTTTGTTGCTTTCCGTCCTGAAGCAGCTGGCCGAGTTGGGCGATCATGAGAAATCCTTTATGACGACTCAGCAACATCCCCTGGACGATGTGGAGAAGTTTGTCTCCGGCAAGCTGCTTTTCCTGGACGGGACGACCAGTCAAATTCAGACCGTCGGCAATCCCGCTTTCCATTATGGACAGCTCCCGTTCACTTTGCCCGCCGGCAGCCGGAGAATGGGCATTACCGTGGATATCGCCATGACAAAACAATGTCATAACCAGGAACAGGCGGAACAATTTCTCGCCTTTCTTCTGGAGCCTGACGCGCAAAAGCAGGTCTGGAGCAGGAAACAGGGACTTCCTGTTTACCGTCCTGCATTTGAGCAGGCCCTACAGGAAAAATACGGATTGGGCAAAGAGAACAGCATAGCTCTATTATCAAATACTTTTCTTTTCCGCAATCTGAAAAAAAAGGAAGAAGCTTCCCATCATTTTCTGGTATTTAAAGTCCGCGATGAACTCAACCGGATGATGACCGGAGATCTCTCTCCCGAAGAAACGGCCAGGCGCATCATCAATAAATGGGAACGGTTCAAAAAACGGAAACTCGAAAATGAATAAAGATATTATATATGGGTATCAAAACAAAAAAGGAAGTAATTCCAAAGAGGAAAAAGTATGAAACTGTCCACTGACATCACATTTGGCGTGGGTTTTTCTGTCACAAAGAGCAAGCCCCGGAATGCGCGGGAGCTCTGCGGTAGATGGCTGATCGGGAGAAAAAACCTTCATTGTTTTACACTTATAGAGCTTCTGGTTGTAATTGCAATCATTGCCATTCTGGCCAGTATGCTGTTTCCTGCCTTGAACAAAGCCAAGCTGAAAGCCATACAGGCCAGTTGTCTCAATAATTTGAAACAGGCAGGACTGGGCTTCGCGTCCTATACCTCGAATTATCAGGACTACTATCCGGCATTGCGTACCGCCGCCTCTGGCAATGGAGGAATTTGGAGCTGGGTGCTGGCCGTTGATACCAAGGATATTGCATCGAAAACACTGGTTTGCCGCGGGGTGAGTGCTTATTACGGGCCTCGCAATTCCCTGTATGACGGTCGTGTATTGTCTATGGAAAAGGGTACGGCGGGGGCTGACATCTATGTGAATACCGTCAGTTATGGTTACAATGTGTTTTTGAGCGGGACCAACTATGCGGTAGGCGGCGTCACCGACACCCTTGATCCATCCGTAAACGGCGGCAGGTTCAAGGTCGGTTCAGTTGCTTCTCCGTCCATCACAATTACCATTGCGGAACAGTCGGATGTGGTCAGTGGAGACAGTAACAAGTCCTCGCATACTTCTACGGGCCGTTTCCCGTCTTCCGCTGAAAATTACCATGAATACACCTCCGGCATTCTCTGGTGCGACGGGCATGCAACCATGCAAAAAAATGCTCAACTCACCTTGATCAAACCCGATGTCGCCGCCAATCTTCAGAAATACTATTATCATTACCGTTCAAAAAAATAACCAGGGCCTGTATTCATGAAATATCTTCTTCCCATATGCCTGATGTTCGTTTCCTGCGGCGCGTTCTGCGGGGAAGAGGCGGTTTTTTCTTTGCGGGATGCGGTTCCGTTCGGGGAATACCGTCTCACCGCCGAAAAAACACTGGAGTTTGACGGCAAAACAGCCGGGGCCACGCTGGAAAAAGACGCCCTCAACCACCCGGATGACGGCATCACGGTCATGGCTGTGGTCAGAACCCAAAAAATGCCGGACAATACGCCGGAAGACAGACGGCATGACGCTGTTGCTTTCCGCAATAAACAGTTTGTCATGGGATATGATTACGACCGCTTTTATGTCAATTTCCACAACGGGACAAAATGGTTTGCTCCGTTGCTGGCTAAAGTGAAAATATCAGACGCGGAGTTCCATTCGCTGGCCATGACCGCTAAACGGATACAGGTGCCGTCTCAAGGCGAAGATTATTTGCAGGTCAAACTTTATTTTGACGGAAATCTGCTCATTGCGGAAAATCTGCAGCATGCGACAGTGGCGCCAAGCTTGGCGAAATTGAATATAGGTCATGCGGACGGTTTTGGGAATGTATGGCATTTCGGTGGAGAAATTGCGGATGTCACCGGCTATAACCGTGTTCTTTCTCTGGAGGAAATTCAAGATTATACGGCGGCTTTCCCCGCAATCAAAAACCAACCGCAGAAAAGCCGCCGTCTTTCCGCCGCCGACCGCATATTTCTGGAAAGCCTGCCGGACAAAGGGCCGGATGAACTCCTTGCCGCTGTTTCCGCCATCCGCAATCTTGCGCTCCGGACAGAAGTGTTCGACTGGCGCCACGCCGGGGAAAAGCTTAAGAAAAGCAACGGAGAAGGCTTGGAGAAATACGGACTGCATCCGTACAAATTAGGCGAAACAATTCTGACGGTTGCCGCCAATGACCATTATGCGGCGCCGGTTTCCTTGTTCGATACGCGGACGAAACGGGAGTTTTTCTGTTGGGATAATCCGTTATTCCGCTTAAAAGTTCAGGACAAAATTATAACGCCGCTTGGCACGGAGCTCAAGTCCAGCTTCACCACGCTTCCCGATACGCCGGATGGCACGCACCGTTTCCAGATCAATTGGAGCTCATCTGAGATCGAGGCGTCCGTTGAGTTTCATTGCGGCAAAGAGAAGCTGGAGTATTTTTTGAAAGTCGTATCCGTACGACCGGGAATCAATCTGGAAACAGTGGAATTTCCTGCACTGGAACTGGAAGCGTTGGATTCGAATGCTGAACTGTTTTCACCGGTCATGTCCGGTGTCGTGGATTCCGGTGCAATCCGTTCCCATGTCAATTATGAACTGGAATATCCGCGCGGCATTGCCTCCATGCAGTATGGTGCGTTTTATGATGAACGCGGAGGGATTTTCTGGTCTCCGGCCGATCCGAAGGCACGCATGAAAAAACTGTATTATGAAGCCGGCGGCAATCGCGTTAAGGTCCGGTATGAATGGTATCCGGCAAGGAATGAGCCTTTTGAGCCATCGTGTCCGGTCCGTTTGAAGGTGTTTCGGGGCAATTGGTATGATGCGGCCATGATCTACCGCGAAATGCTGACGGAAATCGAAGCCCTCTGGTTTCCGCATTCACCCTTGCCGCGCACGGATACTCCGGCGTGGATGCGCGACAATACTTTGTGGTTTCTGCATGGCGGTTCGCGCCTGGATTCCATGGGGCCTTTCCGGAAAGTCCGGGAGTATCTGGGCCTGCCTTTCGCGGTGCATCTTTACCGTTGGAACAGCAAAACATTTGACCGGGACTATCCGCACCATCAGTCCCTGCCTTCGTTTCTGAACATTCTGGATGAGTGTCATAGTATGGGAATCCGGGTCACGCCTTACATAAATGGGCGCCTGTGGGAAACACTCGACCGTCGGGAGGAGGATTATCTTTATACGAAACTCGGGGCGCCGAACTGTGTTGTGGATGCGGCGGGGAAATTGTCCATGTCCATATTCAATAAGGCCAATTTTGCCGCCATATGCCCCTATACGGAAATCTATGAGAAAATGATGCGGAAATCCTGTTTCATGCTTGAGGGTATGGGCGCAGACGGGATTTATGTCGATCAGATCGGCGCGGCGGCACACATTCCGTGTTACAATCCGAAACATGGGCACCGGATCCCGGATGATACCGCCTGGTTCGAAAAAGGCCATCACAAGGTTTTTTCCCGGATTCGCGCTGAAATGCATTCCCGGAATCCTGAAACGGTTCTTACCACGGAAGACAACGCGGAAACTTGCGTGGGAGATTTTGACGGTCTTCTCTGCTGGCGCTGGATGTATCGCGGACAGGTTCCCGCATTCCCTGCGGTCTATTCGGGACATACTCAGTTAATCGGCTTGACTTATGATCAGGAGCGGGATGCCGAAGCCTCATTCGGCAAAGCGGCGTGGCAGTTGATCGGCGGCGGACAGCTCGGCTGGTTCACCAGAGAATATTTCTGCGCACCGGAAAAACACGAATTCCGGGTCTGGATCAAACAGCTGATGCATCTGCGTCTTGCCCTGTTGCCGTTTTTCAACAATGGCAAGATGGCGCGTCCTGTATCCTTTGCCGAGCCCGTGGAGGAAAAACTGTTATACTGGGGCGCACACGGCACAGGCAGAGTGAATACCCCTGCGATAGCTGCTTCCGCGTGGGAATTTGACCATATGTATGCGGTTTTGCTTTTGAACACAACAGACCGGGAACAGAGAAATTCCATTTCCTTGCTTCCGCCGTTCAAGTCGGGCAGGCTTTATTGGTTCGACAGTGACAACCAGGAGGGTTCAAACATCTGCCCGGTCTCGGAGCAACACTCGTTTGTACTTCCGCCACGCTCTTTCCGGCTGCTGTTGGCCATTCCCGAAACAAGCGGCGAAACACGTTTGCTTGAGAGAATCCGCGGGCAATTCACCACCATTGCCAAAGTCCCGATGCAACCCGATCCCTTTAGCCGTAAAGCAGACATGCCCCTGGCTGTTCTCGATTCTCTTACCGGCATGGCCGCAGTCAGGGCGGAACAGTTTGAATGCCGGTTTTTCCCGGGATGTATGTATCCCATCCGTTTTGAACTGCCGGATGGAACGCCCTTGCCGGAGATTCGCTGGGATGATCAGATCGTAATCAACAAACAGATATACCGTCTTGACTGTGACCGCTGGGCAGAACGGAACATACTGGTCAATACGCCGGAGAAACTGATTGTGGAATGCTCGGGGACATTTTGCACACAGGCACGGGAGTTTGCCGCGCCGGGCGAAATCAAAGCGATTTACCGTTATACTTTCCAGCGAAATCATTCCGAAGTTGAAATCGAGGCAAAGGTTATTCTGCCGGAAGGGACTTCCGAAATTCCGCAAATACTTCAATTGCAGAAAAATACGATTGACCAAAAGATATCCTGGAGCTGCGATGCGCCGGAACGGAAGAACAATGTTTTTTCCAGAAAAGGAAAAATCCAAATTCGACCATAAATACAAAAAAGGAAAAAGAATTATGAAAAAATGGTTTGTTGTGTTGCTGGCCGCCGCCGTTCTTCCCATATTTGCGGAATTGCCGCAGTCCATTGAAATGGAATCCGGCAAACTCAAGGTCCGTCTTGACGGCAAAAAAAAATGGAATCTCAACAAAATTGAATGGAATGGACGCCTTTTCGGCATAGATAACCCCGGTGCTCACTACGGAATGGCATATCAGCCGCAGGGCAGCAAGTTCTTTATCGGGTCCGGTCATGATGAGTCGGGTTCTGGAGAAGAAGTGATTTCCGTCAAAATCTTCGTGAATGACAAAGAAGTTACTCCATCTGAAAAGATTGTCGGGGAAACGATTCGTATGGAAAAGGTGTCAAAAATCACCGCATTCACGGTGAAATATTCATTCTCCCTTGAAAACAACATCCTTTCAGAAAAAACGGAGATCACCAGTGAAACTCCGGTTAAGGTCAATTTTCTCTACTGCTTCATGCATCCCTGGTCGGTGCGCTTCACCAAATTCTATGCTTTGCGCGGCGACGGCGCGAAAATGGAACTGACCTTCTGTTCCGACGGCTCGTTTCCGAATCGTGATTTCGTTCCTGCGGCGGCATGGTATGACCCCGCCTCCGGATTGGGGCTCGCCACGGTGATAAATCCGGACCCGGGAAGTACCAAAGCACAGCGTTTCATTTGGGACCGGGGAGAATATCGTAAAGATTACCTGTGCGATTTCAGCCATTCCACTTTTCCGGCCGGTCATGTCGCGGTTTATACCGCCCGGACCGGATTTTTTCAGGAGGCGGATTCGGTCAAATGGACCGCTGAAGCAGACTCGTTGTTCCAGAAGCTGAAATAAAAAAATTTCAGAAAGGCCGCGAAATGGAAGAACAAAAGGATATCGGAAAATTGGACCATGCCATGGCTTTTGAAACCAAAAACATGGATGGAATGGATTGGTATACCGTCGACGATGCCGGATTTGAACTGGATGGACTTTATTGGAGAAAACCCGGTGAACTTTTTCGGCGCTTGCCCATGGAGGTAAAGATATCCGAAGGCGTGGATTATCTGGCCTGGGATACGGCGGGAGTTATGCTTCGTTTCTGCACGGATGCGCCGGAAATCCGGATCGCGGCGAAAATCTGGCACAACAGCCGCATGGACCATATGGCACCAACAGGCAGTATGGGATTTGATCTGTACGTTGGCAGTGGACCCCGGAAATATTATGCGGGAAGTACCCGGTTCGACCATACAAAAGATGAGTATAATGTTACACTGTTCGGCCCCTGTGACAAACGGAAATTGCGGGAATTCACTCTGCATTTTCCGCTTTATTCCGGACCGGAGTCATTCCGGATAGGTTTGACGCAGGGCGCGCTTGTAACTCCGCCGTCACCATGGCCGGACCCGCGTCCGGTCGTCGTTTACGGAACCTCCATCCAACAGGGCGGCTGCGCCTCGCGTCCTGGGATGTGCCATACCAATCAGATGAGCCGCATGCTGAACCGTCCGTTTTTGAACTTGGGTTTTTCCGGTAATGGCAAGGGCGAGCCTGAAATGGCACAGGTCATGGCGGATATCGCGAATCCGGCAATCTATGTGCTGGATTACGACTGCAACGCACACGTGGAAGGACTCCAGGCGACGCTGACGGGCTTCATCGATATTCTGCGAAAAAAGCATCCTGAAACACCAATCCTGCTGGTATCACGCCTTCCGTTGGTCGGAGAATTCGGTGATTCACCGGAATACTCGGAGGAACGGCGCCAATACACCGAAATCCATCTGGATGAAATAAGGCGGCGACGAACAGCCGGAGATGAGAACCTCCATTTTCTCGATGGTCTTTCACTCTATGGCGCAGACCCCTCGGAGTGCACAGTGGATGGTTGCCATGCGACC
>ENA-UOOK01005635-UOOK01005635.1-fermentation-metagenome-genome-assembly--contig:-NODE-5635-length-12495-cov-3.429984_pt1 | contig 12495 bp, 9 predicted proteins | sample MGYA00245777_ERZ724023 | MGnify/ENA primary metagenome ERZ724023 (study PRJEB28704, sample SAMN03018312) | fermentation metagenome | biome: anthropogenic terrestrial biome; feature: soil; material... | reverse complement strand
CGAAGAGAATATTGCTGAAAAAATCAACGGACAGGATGGTATCATTATTTGTCCGGGATTTGGACAGCGCGGTACAGATGGAAAGATCATTGCTGCCAAATATGCACGCACGAATGATATACCTACCCTAGGTATCTGTTATGGCATGCAGATGATGGTGATAGAATTTGCACGCGATGTATTGGGATACGCAGATGCCAACAGTCGCGAGATGGACGAGAAGACTCCTCACAATGTCATTGACATCATGGAGGAACAGAAGGACATCACGAATATGGGTGGTACCATGCGTCTCGGTGCTTACGAATGTGACTTGAAGAAAGGTTCACGGGCATACGGCATCTATGGTCAGGATCATATCAGCGAGCGTCACCGTCACCGTTATGAGTTCAACAATGACTATGAATCAGAATTTGAAAAGAACGGCATGATGTGCGTGGGCCGGAATCCAGAGAGCGATTTGGTAGAAATCATTGAAATTCCAAAATTGAGATGGTATATAGGAACACAATTCCACCCGGAGTACCAGTCCACTGTCCTCAAACCTCATCCTTTATTTCTGGATTTTATCAAGCACGCAATAGCTTTTCAGGAAGAGAAAAAGACAAACCAGAAATAATAAATCAGATGAGTGTATTTTCATCTTTCAATATCGAACAATAAATGGATAAAAATAGCATTATCGGCTTTATACTCATAGCCGTAGTTCTGATAGGCTTCAGCTGGTGGGCAAAACCTTCTGATGAAGAGCGGAGAGCCGCTTTCGTAAAAGATTCTATTGCTAATGCTCAACAGGCTAAAGCCGTCAAGACCGCACAATTTGCTGCTGCTCAGAAACAAGCAGAAACACGAAAGAAGATCGAAGCTGATACGACAGCTCTCTTTCATTCAGCACTGACAGGAAAAGATCAAAGAATCGTTCTCCAAAACGAAAAAGTAGCCCTTACCTTTAACACGAAAGGTGGTGTAGTCGAGAAAGCTATCATTAAAGGATATATAGGCCATAACCTTAAGGTAAAGGATGGTTCAAAGGATTCTAAAAATGTAACCCTTTTCGAAGCGAAGGACCAGAGCCTGAAATTTATGCTGGCTGCCAAGGACGCCAACATTGTGACCAGCGACCTCTACTTCACACCCTCCAATGTCACTGACTCTACTGTTACCATGACGGCAAAGGCCGGTACGGATAAGTATATCACATTGTCCTACCTTCTGGGAAGAGACTATTTACTCCACATGAAATTACGTGTGACAGGAATGGCTAATCTCTTTTCTCCGGATACAAACCTCATGGACATAGACTGGTCAGAACACTGTCGTCAACAGGAACGTGGTTTTACTTTTGAAAACCGATATGCCAGTCTTACCTATCACAAGGCAAACGGAGGTACAGACTATATCAACCAGGGGAAAGAGAAGATTGATCAGGCTATCAAGGAACCTATTGACTGGGTTGCTTTCAAGAACCAATTCTTCAGTGCTGTAATCATTTCCAAAAGCAATTTCAAGGAAAATGCCCTCATGACCAGTATCCCTCAGGAAAAGGGATCCGGCTATCTGAAGCAATACGGTGCGAAGATGAAAACATTCTTCGACCCTACAGGGAAAAAGCCATCTGAATTTGAATTCTTTTTTGGTTCAAACAATTTCCGGCTTCTGCAACATGTAGAGAAGGAAAGTACATTCGGTCATAAACTCCAGTTGCAACGACTAATCTATTTGGGTTGGCCTCTGTTCCGGATCATCAACCGTTGGTTCACCATATATATATTTGACTGGTTGAGTAAGATATTCCCGATGGGCATCGTACTGATTCTGATTACCATGCTCCTGAAGGTAATCACCTACCCTATGGTCAAGAAAAGTTATATGAGTTCGGCTAAAATGCGCGTACTACGACCGAAACTGGATGAGGCTACCAAGCAATATAACAAACCGGAAGATCAGATGATGAAACAGCAGGCCATGATGGGAGAATATGCCAAATACGGCGTCAGTCCGTTATCAGGATGCTTGCCGGTACTTATTCAGGCCCCTATCTGGATTGCCATGTTCAACTTTGTCCCGAATGCTATCCAGCTACGTGGGCAGAGTTTCCTGTGGATGCACGATCTGAGTACTTTCGATCCGATTATAGAATGGAACAAGAACGTGTGGCTCATCGGCGACCATCTTTCACTGACCTGTATCCTGTTCTGTATCGCACAGATTGTCTACAGTTGGTTCACGATGCAGTTGCAGAAGGATCAGATGGTAGGCCAGCAGGCTGATCAGATGAAGATGATGAAATGGATGATGTACCTGATGCCTCTGTTCTTCTTCTTTATCTTCAATGATTATTCATCAGGACTGAACTTCTATTACTTCATCAGTTTGGCTTTCAGTGCTATCATCATGTATGCACTAAGAAAGACAACTAACGATGAAAAACTGCTCAGTATCCTTGAATCACATTATAACAAGAATGCTGCAAGTCCGAAGAAATCCTCCGGCGGTATCGCTTCACGCTTACAGGCTATACAACAGATGCAACTGCAGCAGCAACAGGAGATGCAACAGAAACGCAACGAACTGGAACAGAAGAAAAAACGACTTTAATATCTGAAATTGGAGGCGGAGTGAATAGTTTTTCACTCCGTCTGTAATTAAAATCATATTCTATGAATAAAATAATTTCACTGACTGCTGCTTTACTGATGGCTTGCAGTGGTCTGAATGCACAAACTATGATTGGAAAGAACAATATCCAACTCTCGAGTGACTTGATGACTCCGGAGGCTCTTTGGGCTATGGGACGCATCGGGACAGCTCAGGCCTCTCCAGACGGAAAGAAGATCGTTTATCAAGTAGGCTATTATAGCGTAAAAGAGAATAAAAGCCACCAGATCCTTTTTGTAATGGATGCCGACGGGCAACATAAAAAACAGTTGACTGAAGATGCTACCAGCGAGAGTGATGCTGCATGGATCAACAACCGGACCATCGCATTCATCCGCAACGGACAGATCTGGAGCACTGATGCTGACGGCTCTAACCGCAGACAACTTACAAATTCAAAAACGGACATCGAAGGATTCATCTTTTCTCCTGACGGCAAACAGGTAATCCTTATCAAAAGTATCCCTTATCATGGAAGCATTCAGAAGAATCCATCTGATTTGCCAAAAGCTTCAGGAAGAGTTATCACAGACTTGAATTACAGGCACTGGGATCACTATGTGGAAACCACGGATCACCCGTTTCTGGCAAATGTCAATGCTTCAGGAATCGATGAAGGAACAGATATCCTCAATGGAGAACCCTACGAATGTCCGATGGCTCCGTGGGGAGGAATAGAAGAATTGGCATGGAGTCCTGACAGCAAGGATATAGCCTATACTTGCCGCAAGAAAACAGGTGTAGAATATGCAACATCCACAGATGCAGATATCTATCTTTACCATATCGCCACAGGTCAGACCAAAAATCTATGTAAGCCTGCCGGCTATAAAGAACCAGCTATCGACCCGACAAAGAGTATGCGCGACCAGGCTGTAAATCACCAACCAGGAGATATGAGTGTCGGTTATGATGAAAACCCACAGTTTTCTCCTGACGGGAAATATATTGCATGGCAGAGTATGAAACGTGACGGTTACGAAAGTGACCGTAACCGGCTCTGTGTCTATAACCTGGCTACAGGTGCAAAGAAATATGTCACTGAAAGCTTTGATACTAACGTGGATGCTTTTACGTGGGGACATGATTCGAAGACTCTCTATTTCATGGCGTGCTGGCATGCATGTGTCAACCTATACCAGACTAACCTCCAAGGGAAAGTCAGCCAACTGACTGATGGATGGAATGACTACGGATCCCTGCAAATGCTGGGGAACACCGGAAAACTCCTGACAACACGACACAGTATCTCCCATCCGGATGATATCTTTATCGTCACACCGACTAAAAAGGCAAAGAAAGCAAAAGTCTGTCAGATCACTGACGAGAACAAAGCTATCCTTGACCAACTCACCATGGGGAAAGTCCAAGAACGCTGGGTAAAGACTACTGATGGAAAAGAAGAACAAGAATGGATCATCCTGCCGCCTCATTTTGATCCGGCAAAGAAATATCCTACCCTTCTCTATTGCGAAGGCGGACCGCAGAGCCCGGTATCCCAATTCTGGAGCTATCGGTGGAATTTCCAGATTATGGCTGCCCACGGCTATGTCATCGTAGCCCCTAACCGTCGTGGACTTCCCGGTTATGGATCTGCCTGGAACGAAGAAGTCAGTGGCGACTGGACAGGTCAGTGCATGAAAGATTATCTCTCTGCAATTGACGATGCTAGTGCTAATCTACCCTATGTAGACAAAGATCGCCTGGGATGCGTAGGAGCCAGTTTCGGAGGCTTCTCTGTTTACTACCTTGCAGGCCATCACAATAAACGCTTCAAATGCTTCATTGCCCATGATGGAGCCTTCAACCTCGAAAGTATGTATACTGATACGGAAGAGGACTGGTTCTCCAACTGGGAATATGACGATGCTTACTGGAACAAGGATCGTACGGCAAATGCAACAAAGACCTATGAGAACAGCCCGCATCTTGCTGTAGCCAACTGGGATACTCCTATCCTGTGCATTCACGGAGAAAAAGATTACCGTATTCCATACACTCAGGGAATGGGTGCATTCAATGCTGCACGCATGAGAGGTATTCCTGCCGAACTGTTGCTCTTCCCTGATGAAAACCACTGGGTATTGAAACCTCAGAATGGCATTCTGTGGCAAAGGACTTTCTTCAACTGGCTTGACCGTTGGTTGAAAAAATAAAACCGATTCAAAGAAAAAACATTTCTGAAATCCAGGTTGAAATCAGAGAAAACTCAACAAATAAATAAAAGAATAAAATATGGTAGAACTAATTCAAAAGAAACTCAGTGACTCTGCCGGTGCAAGGTGGGCAGCAGTACTTATAGTATCCTTCACCATGATGATGGGATACTTCCTCACCGATGTGATGTCACCTCTGCAAGATATGCTCGAAACACCTGTCGCCAGCGGCGGCTTCGGCTTAGGTTGGTCAAGTTCCGAATACGGCTTCTTTGCCGGTTCATACGGACTGATCAATGTCTTTCTCCTAATGCTCTTCTTCAGTGGCATCATTCTGGACAAAATGGGTGTACGCTTCACTGGCGTACTGGCATGTTCACTGATGGTAATTGGTGCCTTCATCAAATTCTACTCTTTGCAATTCATCACTCCCGATCATACCCTGAGCATTCTGGGTGTAGACTACAAACTCCAGGTATGGATTACCTCACTGGGATTTGCTATCTTTGGTGTAGGTTGTGAAATGTGCGGAATTACGGTCTCGAAAATTATAGCAAAGTGGTTTAATGGCTACAGTATGGCATTGGCCATGGGTATTCAGGTCGGTATGGCCCGTCTGGGTACTGCAGGAGCATTAGGACTCAGTCCTATTATCGCCCACCGTTATAATAATGTAGCTTCACCGGTTCTTTTCGGTGCTATACTCTTGTTGATCGGTCTCCTGGCATTCCTGGTGTATGTAGTCATGGATACCAAGTTGAACAAGTCCATTGCTGCAACGAAATCAGGAGATGAAGAGGAAGAAGAAGGATTCAAATTCAGTGATCTAAAAGCAATATTCACCAATCCCGGTTTTTGGCTGATTGCACTCCTCTGCCTTCTTTTCTACAGCGCAGTATTCCCATTCTTGAAATTTGCTACCAAGTTGATGATTGCAAAATATAATGTCAACCCTGACTTTGCAGGAATGATCCCAGCTATTCTCCCCTTTGGTACAATCTTCCTGACACCTATCTTCGGTTCTATCTACGATCGGATAGGAAAGGGTGCAACACTGATGATCATCGGATCTGTACTTTTAACCGCTGTTCACATCTGTTTCGCATTGCCTATCCTCAATACAGGAGCATTTGCCATCATTCTCATGATCCTTCTCGGTATTGCCTTCGCTTTGGTACCCAGTGCGATGTGGCCTTCCATGCCAAAGATCATACCGATGAAACAACTGGGTTCCGCCTATGCGATCACATTCTATATTCAGAATATTGGGCTGACTCTCGTTCCGATGCTGATTGGTAATGTCCTACAGGCAAACACCAAGAATGGTAATGCCAACTTTACCAGTACGATGTGGATTTTTGCCAGTTTCGGTATTGTTTCTATCATCCTCGCTGTTATCCTCCGTATACTTGACGGAAAGAAACACTACGGTCTGGAACAAGCCAACATAAAGAAATAAACAAGATTCTGAAGGAAGAATCTTTCATAATATACTCCCGAAAGTTTTTTATTCAACTTTCGGGAGTATTTTTTTCATGAGTCATTCTGAGTTGAAAAAAGAACTACTAACTTAAATTATAATCTAAACACTTGATTTTCAGAACAATAATTCATTATGACCAAAATGGTGCATTATGGTGTACCAAAATGGTGCATTTCACTATACCAAAATAGTGCATTTCACTATACCAAAATAGTGCATTTCACTATACCAAAATAGTGTATTATGGTGTACCGCTATGCACCATTTCGTAAATTAAACAATCTGAAACTCATAACCAACAGATTATATCCTTTCAAGTTAGAAAGCATATCAATAAAACATAAAGCCTATGACTTATTTCCCTGATATTTCAAACTAACAGGAAAAACAACTCAGAAGGAAAATTCAAACTACAGTCAACCCGACATTTTGATTCATCCAAGTTCAGTTATTACAAAAAGATGAAGTTACATTGACAAACCTATAAAAATCAATTGCCGGAGTTTCAGTCTCCTTCATTTTTCGTATATTTGCCATACAAATTCAGATTTAAAATCAAATTCAGATTTATGAAAAAGTTATTCTTTTCAGTATTATGCCTCTTGACGGCCCTTACCGCCAGTGCACAAATCCAACGCCCGAAGTTAGTTGTCGGTATTGTCATCGATCAGATGCGTTGGGATTACCTGTATTATTATTATGACAAATTTGGTGAAGGAGGTCTGAAACGACTTCTCAATGAAGGCTACAGTTGTGAAAACACAATGCTCCCCTATATTCCCAGTGTAACCGCTGTCGGCCATTCCACTATTTTCTCAGGTACGACACCAGCTCTGTCAGGAATAGCTGGTAACTATTTTGCAATTAATGACAAGAATGTATACTGCTGTTCCGATAACACGGTCAAAGGACTAGACAGCAATGACTGGGACAGTCAGATGTCTCCCCGAAATATGTGGTGCACGACAATCGGTGATGTACTTAAAATCTCAGATGACTTCAAATCCAAAGTAATCGGCATTTCCCTCAAAGACCGCGCAGCTATCCTTCCTGCAGGGCAGAGTGCTGATGCAGCCTACTGGTGGGATCAGTCAGCAGGACATTATGTAAGCAGTACATACTATATGAAGCAACTTCCGGAATGGGTATTGAACTTTAACAAGGACCATCATACCGCCCTGAATTTTGATATCAAAACCACGACAAAACTAGGTGTCGACTATAGTTTTGATATGGCTAAAGCAACATTGGAAAATGAACAACTCGGCAAACATGATGTAACGGATATGCTCACATTGAGTATTTCCTCTACAGATGCCATAGGACATGCCTACAGCACACGTGGGAAGGAGAACTATGAGGTTTATATGGAACTGGACAAGGACCTGGCAGATTTTCTGAATACCTTAGACCAAAAAATAGGCAAAGGTAATTACCTGCTCTTCCTGACAGCTGACCACGGTGCCGTACACAATTACAACTTCATGAACCAACACAGAATACCTGGAGGGGGATGGGATTATGAGGCTTCCACCAAGCAACTCAATAAAGATCTGAACGATAAATTCGGTATTTCTCCGGTTATGTTTGAAGACAACTACCAGTTTTATTTTAATGATTCCATTATCTCCGCTCATGGACTGAAGAAGCAGGATGTAATCAACGAATCCGTGGATTTTCTCAATAAAGATCCGATGTTCATCTATGCCGTTGACAATGAACATGTAGCAGAAGAACCTATTCCGGAAATCGTCAAGCAACGCATCATCAATGGGTACAACCGTCAACGGAGCGGTGAAATAACAGTTATCCCACGTGCCGGATATTTTGGGGTCAGCCATCCATCCTCCAACTATAAAGGAACATCTCATGGTGAATGGAATCCATACGACTCACATATACCCTTGGTATTCATGGGGTGGCATATCCATCACGGAGAAAGTGAAGCACCTGTAGAGATGACAGATATAGCACCTACTATATGCGCAATGCTTCACATACAGATGCCTAACTCTTGCATGGGAACAGCTATTCCGGAGATAGTCAATCAAGGGAAATAAAGATAGTTTTACACTCAACTTGACAAGTGAAAAGGGGGATGAGCCTTATATGGCACATTCCCCTTCTATATAAAACCTTAAAAGTAAATTCTGTTCAAGACATTATGATCTGCCTACTAAAAAAGTAAAAGTAGCATAAAGTCTACTTCTTTCTATTTCTTCGTGCGCCTGATATCAAAGAGCCAGGATAACTTGACAATGACATTGCCATAATTACTCTTTCCGAAATAATCTCTCTTCGAATTACCGAAGATATTTCCCAGACCATAATAATAGCGAGCTTCTAAAAGAAAACGTCCGGCATGTGAAGTCACATACTCCATTCCAACGCCCGCGGCAATACCATAATCCAACTTGTTTTCTACAGACATCGTATCCTGTGCCCAAATGGTATTAGAACGCTGAGAAGTACCCGCCTTGATACGGGTTATTTCATTACTGACATTAAAATTGCTTTTAGTTGATTCGCTCAGATACAATCCGATTTGCGGACCTGCATTAACAAAGAACTGCATCCCTTTCTCCTCTTTTCCCCAGGCTAAATGAGCCAGAAATGGTATCTGTATATAATTGACCGTTCTGCTATATTGCTGCTGTTTCTTCGTTTCGGGATCTATTACCGCAGCATCCTTGATATCCACTATTTTCTCCTTCCATCCGAGAGAGGCATAGTTGACTTCCGCATAAACGGAACAGATCGTATTGAAATATTTTTCACATGTATATCTGAAAGACAGACCGCCAGTGATGCCTCCGTGATTATTCTGAGACACACTTGGATCAAAGCCTACATTGCTCATAATATACCCACCATTGAATCCCAGGCTGAGAACATCCCGATGCTCACCAATCTGAGCATCAGCCAATGAACAGAAACAACAGAATATACTAATCAAAAGGATTCTTGCTTTCATACTTTAATAAGCTATGGAATCAATGGTATGGTTATAGAGATAATGAATCAGTTGAAAGCTATCATTCTGAAAACCACCTTTGCTCACCCTTGTAAAACGAAGAGGTGTCTGAACCGGTTGATAACTGCTCTGGCCTCTAACACCAGTGAAATTCACTCCGTATTGATGGTATCCCTGCAGGAAAAATTCAGCTTGATCGTATCCAGTGATACCAAAACGAGGTAGCCCGGAAGGCATCATCTCAGTACCAAACCAATTCTTATAGGCATTCTCCAACTGTATAGTCTTCTCATTGACCGGATTATAATAGAAGGTCGTAGGAATATAGGTATCATACCTATAAAACTTGTCCAGATCGTATGGTGCATACATCAGCCATTCGGTATACCCAAACAGAGAAATCCCGAAACCCGGATATTTGGCAACCATGGCATCCAACTTCTCTATAGCCTCATTCAACTGTGGAGATCGTCCTGTATTAAGAATGACTACATTATGCTTTGTCCTATCAAATGATTTAATAAAATCATTCAACGGAGTGTCCAAACTGGTCAGACCATATTTTATATGTCTCTTCTCCAGTTCTTTTCTCAATTCCAAGGTAAAAGCACCTTTATCAGAAGAAACATCCTTACAGTCAATAAAGATAGGATGGCCATTAGAGAAACGGTTGAGAAACACTTGTATGGTTTTCTTATTCAACACCTCCGGAGACTGATAGACCTGATAGACCTGCGGATTTGCAGATACCTCATTCCCGGTAATGGAAAAAGGAATAACCAGTTTAATTCCATAAGCCTTACAGAAAGAAGCCAAAGGTGCCACCTGATTGGAATACAATGGACCAAAGATGATATTGCACTGATTAGCCCCCTTGTTCAATAGCACCTGATGAATATCCGCATCTACGGGAACATTCCAGGCATGGATATCAGTTGAAATTCCTTGTTGTTTCAAATGATCAACAGCCATCAATACCCCCCTATAATATTCCACCATGCGCTTGCCATCACCATCATTATTATGAAGGGGCAGCATGATGCCGATACGAATGACACTACTCTTTCTCGCATCGGAAGAGGCTGAAGAAGTTGAAGATTCTGCTGTTTGATGAGCCGTTTTCAGATCTGCATCTTTCTTTACAGATCACAGGCCTTTGCCATTAGGAATGAACACGGTATCACCCTTTTTCAGAGTATAACCCTCCAACTTCATTTCCGGATTAGCATCCATCAACTCCGGAAGGCTGATGCTGTACTTCTTGGCAATACTGAAAACTGTATCTTTTTTCTTGACCTTATAAATGTCACGCCAGTTCAATGTTCCCTGAGCCATAATAAAAGTACAGGACAACAATGCGACGAATAAAAAAAACTTTCTCAATAAATACTTCATAAAACCTGTTGCTTTCATATACACTTGCAAAAATACAAAAAAACATTTATCCAAAACCTATTCCTTCCTATCTTTTTTCCTTTTTATAAATTATTGCCTTTTCCATTCCCTTCTATCTGACAAAACATCATACCATGAAGTCTATACTGCCCTATTTTCAAAAACTCAGATACCTCTAACAGATGATCTCTCAGCCTCAATATCTACCTAACATCCAGACTAGTTAAATCTTATTAAAAAAGAGTCAAGCCGTATTAGTTATGAACGAATGTTCATTATATTTGTAACATAAAGATAATTCATATAAGTAATTTCCGATATGCCAAGACCCAAGACAACCAGAAAAATAGCAGATAAGCCACACATATCAGGACTAAAACCATACGGTATAACTGGTCCTGTGGAAAAGTCGGAAGCCATATTCCTACTCTATGAAGAATATGAGGCCCTTCGGCTTTGTGACTATGACAGATATAATCAATGTGAAGCGGCAAGACTGATGGGAGTATCCAGGCCAACTCTGACGCGGATATGTATGTCTGCCAGACATAAAGTTTCTGCAGCAATCGTTGAGGGGCACCAACTAATCATCGAAGGAGGAAAAGTTGAAATCAACCACGAATGGATGAAGTGTAATCAATGCCATTGCTTTTTCACCAAACAACAAGCAGGAGACACTACCTGTCCACTATGTGGCAGCAATGACATTGAAGAGGTTTCAGAATACACCTGGTATAACGATACGGAAGCACCTCTACAAGCATGTTGCAATAACCATGGCAGGAAGAAGAAATCAAGATGTCAAAGATGGATAGGAAGAAAGGAGGAACACATACATGAAGATAGCAATATGCAGTAAAGAGGACAATATCGCAAGTGAAGTAGAGTCCCGCTTTGGAAGATGCAGATTCTTTGCACTTTATGACAGTGTTGACTATTCCATAACTTTCATAGACAATACAGCTGAATCACTGACAGAAGGTGCCGGACCGGCCGCATTGGAATTATTGAAAGACAAAGGAGTCGAGAAAATCATATCCGGCAACTTCGGTTTTAAACTTAAGGCGTTGGCTTCAGACGCTTCCATTCAGTTGATTGTCCTTAAAGAAAAGCATACGATAAAAGATATTATACAATTGCTTCACCATTAAAATATCATACAGAAGACAATTAACAATAACAAACAATGAAAAAGAAAATTGCAATACCGGCAGAAAGTGGAAAACTCTGTGCCCATTTCGGACACTGTGAAAAATTCTATATAGCTGATGTAGAAAACGGAGAGATTACAAAGGAAGAGGAAATCACTCCGCCAGAACACCAACCCGGTCTATATCCTAAATGGCTGAAGGAATTAGGTGTTGAATGTGTTATCGCCGGAGGAATGGGAGAAAAAGCACAGAAACTATTCCAGGAAAACAGTATTCAACTCTATACAGGAGTGCCCGTTAAAACAACCAAGGATTTAACTCTTGACTACATTCACGGAACATTGAAAAGTGGCGTCAACACGTGTAATCATGATCATAAAAAAGGTCACGAAGAGAATAAAGTGACAGAATAATAAAGTGAATTTACTTGAAAGGAAGTGTCTCTGCCGTTGTAGTATGCCATCTATAACAGCGAGGCACTTCCAATTTATATTATGATAGTAACAACCGTCATTGACAACCATATTTCTGACACTGTTCCGGGAATGACTCCCGAACATGGTTTGTCAATATATATCGAAGATAGATTCTTCAGATGCCTCCTGGATACCGGTGCATCTGACCTGTGGTCAAAAAATGCCCGCTTGCTTGGTCTTCAGGTAAAAGACATTGATACCC
>ENA-UOOK01005634-UOOK01005634.1-fermentation-metagenome-genome-assembly--contig:-NODE-5634-length-12498-cov-3.912159_pt1 | contig 12498 bp, 9 predicted proteins | sample MGYA00245777_ERZ724023 | MGnify/ENA primary metagenome ERZ724023 (study PRJEB28704, sample SAMN03018312) | fermentation metagenome | biome: anthropogenic terrestrial biome; feature: soil; material... | reverse complement strand
CATTTCGTGATGTTAAAAATGCTAATTCTATGGCATACATCAAAATATCAAATCTTTTTGCATTTTCATCAGTCTCGTTTGAAGGAATAAGGGGCGATATATATTCTTTAATATCAGCTGCATCTTGGATAGATAATGATTCCCAAGATTCTTCATTTTTATATTTATGAACATAGTAAAGATTCAATTTTACTGTAAATAAATCTTCATTTAATGATTTTACACTATCCAAAACAGTGCAAATAAGATTTTTCCTATAAACAATTAAAGGTTCTTCCTGAAATTTTATTTCTTGCAATTCTTTGATTAAATCAATTTTGTAATTAAAAATTCTTTCAGTTAAGCCAACAATAATTTTCCCATCTATACCATTTGCTTTAACCTTAAAAAATTCAAAATTATTGCAAAAATCAAAGATGAGGAAATTCTTTTTATTTAGTCCGGGACCAAACAAATCTTCACACAGGCGGGTACCTCTGCCAATCATTTGCCAGAACTTAGATTTTGAGCGAACCTTTTTAAAGAATACTAAATTCACAACTTCAGGTATATCAATTCCTGTATCAAGCATATCAACTGATATAGCTATCTGCGGCATTTTGTCTTTTTCGCTGAAGGAGTCAATTAAAGTCGATGCATAATTAATTTGATTATCAATAACACTTGCAAATTCACCTTTCAAATTTGGATATAATAAATTAAAACGCTCATCTATTGCAATCGCATGTTTATGTGACTTGGCAAATATAATTGTTTTTCCAATTTTATCGGCACCTTCCACTTTAATCCCTTTTACCATTAAGGTTTCAATAACCTTATCAATCGTATTTGAATTGAACAGCCATTCGTTCACTGCAGTATTAGAAATTTCATCACCTATAGATGTATCATCTTCAAATGTTTCTTCATAAAGTTCTTTTTCCTCAGGAGAAAGGTCATCATACTTAATGCCTTCTTCCATTATTTTAGTTTTAACCTCATAGGTCTTATAAGCTACTAAAAAACCATCCTTGACTGCTTGTTCCAATTCATAGGCATAGGTAGGAACTCCGCTTTCCAAATCAAAAACAGAATAAGTATTAATATCGATTTCATCCTTAGGAGTGGCAGTTAATCCTAATAATAATGCATCAAAATATTGAAATATTGCCTTGTATTTTTTATATATGCTCCTATGGCTTTCATCAATTATAATTAAATCAAAATGTCCCGGTGTAAAAAGTTTCTTCCCAGCCTTTGATTTTGCTTCATCAATTGCATTCATCATTGTGGGATATGTTGAAAATATCATTCTGGCTGATTCAGGATTATCCTTGTTATCTAATAAATTGCATAAAGTAAGATTCGGCAAATGATTATTGAAGTTTTTCTTTGCCTGCTTAACCAATGCAGTTCTATCTGCTAAGAATAAAATGTTTTTAACATAATTATGTTTTGTCAATATATCAACTATAGATATGGCAACCCTTGTTTTACCGCTGCCTGTAGCCATGACTAAAAGAAATTTCCTTTGTTTATTCTCCAAAGCATCACAAACAGACATAATTGCTTCTTTTTGATAATATCTGTTAGTAATATTATCATCTATTTTAAGATTATTAAATGACTTAACCATTGTTCTTCGGTCAATCATCAGCTCTAACTTTTCTTTTGTAAATATGCCTGAAACAACTCGTTCGGGATAATTAGCATCATCCCACAAATGTGTTTCAAAACCGTTTGAAAAGAATATTATAGGTCTTAAGTTATACTCTTTCTCAATGCAGTCAGCATATAGTTTTGCCTGTTGTTGTCCTATCTTTGGATCCTTGCTGGTTCTTTTTGCTTCAATTAAGGCAATAGGCTTGCCGTCATTTCCGTACAATACATAATCTACATAGCCGGTATTATTATTGTTAGGCATTCCTGCTACTTTCAGCTCTTCTATTACATCCTTGCCGAAGGTCCAGCCTGCTTCTTTTAAATCCAAATCAATATATCTTTTCCTTGTTTCATATTCAGATATCTCATCTACATTAAAATCATAATCCTGAATATTTTCCTTGCGCTTTTCTGTCCCTGATCTTCTTAAATATTCATTTTCTTTTAATAAATCAGCTAATTTCTTATCCTTTTTAGCTAATCTTTCCTGCAGTAATTTTAATTCATTAAGCTGGTCGTTAGTAATTTTTATATATTCGCTATCAGGCAGCACAGATTCATCAAAGCTCCTGTCCTCATAGTTTTCACCATAACAGTAATCAATCCATGATATGAATCGAAATAAATTATGCAATGAAAGAACAGCTTCCTGCCTGGAAACTGCATTATTTGAATGTACTGAAACATTCCCCAATTTTACTATATACTTAATCATGGGGAAGAGCTTCTCATCTATAATATTTTGAAATGTGGATTCATGGATTAGAGAAGACAATTGTTCCTGATATGGCATTTTTAATTCTACATCGTGAATATAGAGCCATTTAACAGCAAGTTCCAAGGCACGTCTTGACAAAATAGCAGAATTGGCAGGGCTTACAATTATGCCCTTTTCCGCTTCAATACATGCAGTAGAAAAACTATCATATTGTTTGTAATTTGTAAGGAAAATAAAATTCATAAGATACTCCAACTTAAATATTTAATTTAATTTTGGTATTTCTATATGTAATAATCTCATTATTTCTTTTTCAGATTCTTTAACTCTTTCGGCTATAAACTCAACAAAAGCTTTATCATTCTTATGAGCTTTTTCTAATAGTACAATATAATCGTTTCTTAATATAGGTGGTATAATGGCAAGAAGATAACCGCCCTGAATTAAAGCTGTATTCATTAAGAGCCTTGCTACCCTTCCGTTTCCGTCTTTGAAAGGATGGATGAACACAAACTTTTTGTGTAGTAATGCTGCAAATTCAACCGGATGATAATTTTGTCTATTATTATTTATCCAATTAAACAGCTCGCCCATTTCATAATTAATATTGTTATAATCTGTAACAGGATAGCTTGAGCCAGTAATAATAACATTCATATCCCTGTATTTACCTGCATAGTTTTCTTCTATATCTTCATAAAATAATTTATGCATGGTAAAAACATGCTCTTCTGTTATTTCTTTTCCTTTTATGAGAGTAAACATAAAATCATAAGCTTTTCCATGACCTAAAACTTCAAATGTTTCTCTTAACGGTTTGCCTCCTACTGTTAATCCATCTTCTAATAATACTTTTGTTTCACTTTCTGTGTAAGTATTACCTTCAAGAGCATTAGAGGACCAGGTTAAATCTATTTTATAATAAGCTTTTATTTGCTTAAGCATGTCTCCAACAAATGGTCTATGTTTATCTATTTCTTTTTTATATAAATCAATAGTTTTATATATGCTCATTTTTACCATCCGATATAAGTTTACCTTATTATACCACATCTTTATAAGTATTTACATAATAATTATTCAATTATTCTGTTCAAATAATATTCCGTTAAAAGCTCTTTGCATTAGGCTTTTGTAAATTAGTTCTAATTGGTCAAGACTTTGTTGGTGTAATTCTTTTTGTTTCCGAATTTTTTGAATTTTAAATGAAAATTCATTTTGTATTTTTATAGTAAGTTCAAATATTTTAAGTTCTTTTAATTGTTGAGTATTAATATTATAGTTTCCAGCTGTTGTTTTTAAACCTAATTTTATATATTTTCTAAAAGATGGCATCATAAAATATTCTTTAATAAAATTGCTATTATACTTATTACAATTAATCCTAGCTCTTATTAAATATGATGCATAAATATATCCTGTTTCCATAGGAGTAATATTAGCACACCTCGCAATATAATCTGGATTTCCGTTAGTTCGTACAAAAAGTATATCATTATCTTTCAAAGATAAATCTTTATACTCTTTGTCAGATACATTTACATATTTAATATCATTCAAATCAACTTGTCCATTTATTATATTAGGTATACGTAATATTGGTTTGCTATTATTATATTTTTTGTTAAAAGCTTTTACATTACTCCCATATTTAAAATCTTCAACAATCTTATCAAAATTAATTAAATTCCATCCTTTCGGATTAATCATTGGGTCGCCAAACATATCATAAAAAATGCTTTGAATTAAACTATTAAGTTCATCAATTTGATTTCTTCTTTTATTAATTAAGGTTTTGGCTTTATCTAGTAATTTTACTATATATGTTTGTTTTTCTATTATAGGTAATGGAATTATTGCTTCGGTTAGATGCCCTAATTTTATATATTTTATTACTCCACCAATTGATTGTTCACGTAATTTATCTACATACATATCTAAAAAATAATATAAGTATTTAACATTAAGAATAATGTTATTTTTGCTTTCAATAATATATGTTCTTTGATAAGCATCAAATTTTCCATTATAATATTTTACATTCAAATCTCCATTACCAGCAACTAAAACACACTCGCAATCATAACTATAAGAATCAATTTTTAAAGGATTAATGGAGCATGTAAAAAATGGGTACTCTCCGTTATTTGAACTGGCATTTGCATCTAATTTACCCGTCTTGATATCAACTAATGTACCTAATTTAACAAAATTACTCATCCAACATCTCCTCCAACTCCACAAGTCCTTTTGTTATTTCAAATTCCAACTCATTGATTCTTGCCAATATTTCTTTTGGATGAGGATATTCAACTTCTTCATAAACTATTTTCTTGTATTTATTAATGGATAAGTCATAATCATTTTCTTTAATTTCTTCCTTAGGTACAAAAAAGCTTTTTTCTGTTCTTTCTCTTTTTTCTTCTTCTTTTAAGTTGTTAAATCTTTTTATAATATCTTCTACATCATTTTCTTCAATAGGAGTCCTTTTATCGTCAAGTGAATACCCGTCTGCTGTCATATCATAAAACCAAACTTTGTCTGTTCCGCCTGTTCCTGTTTTAGTGAAAATTATTATAGCAGTTGATACTCCTGCATAGGGTTTAAACACACCGCTTGGCATTGATATAATTGCTTCAAGTTTATGGTTTTCAATTATTTCTTTTCTTATATCCTTATGGGCATTAGAACTACCGAACAATACACCGTCAGGCACTATTGAAGCACATCTGCCACCGACCTTTAATAAACGCAAAAATAATGCTAAAAATAAGAGTTCTGTCTTTTTAGTTTTTGTAATTTTTAATAAATCATCTGATACCGTATCGTAATCTAATGAGCCTTTAAAGGGAGGATTAGCTAATACAAGTGTATACTTATTTCTGTCAGTATTTTTCTCTGACAGGGAATCCTTATATTCAATATTTGGATTTTCAACACCGTGCATCATCATATTCATTGCCCCAATACGAAGCATGGTCCTATCCATATCATAGCCGTAAAACATAGTGTTGTTAAAATGTTCTTTCTTCTCAGTATCAAAAAACAAATCCAGATAATTATCTCTTAAATATTGTTGTGATAATACCAAAAATCCGGCACTTCCTGCAGCCGGGTCAATAATAATATCTTCCGGTGATGGCTTCATAATTTTAACAATCATATCAATAATATGTCTTGGAGTTCTGAACTGACCGTTTGTTCCGGAAGTTGATAGTCTAGACAGTATGTATTCGTATAGGTCTCCTTTTGTATCAGCTTCTTCTTCCATATCAATTGTGCTGATACTGTCAACTATTTTTGAAAGCATTTGAGGTGTAGGAATTTTAAAAATAGCATCTCCCATATATTTTGAATATGCTGAGTCAGCATTGCTATGCAATGTTTTAATAAATGGAAAAACTTCTTCCTGCACTATTTTGTACATAGTAGCAGCCTCATAATTTTTGAACTTACTCCACCTTAAATGCTGCTTATCTTTTGGGAACATTCCTGCATAATCAAATCCCAATAAACTGGCATCATTTTCTTTTGTTGTTTCTATATCATCTAAGTTTTTTATAAATATTAAATATGTAAATTGCTCAATAACATCTAATGGATTAGTAATACCGCCTGTCCAAAATGTTTCCCATATTTTATCAACTTTATTTCTAAGCTGTCCCGTAATCATAAGTCCCTCCATTAATCTATCATATCATACATGTTTTTAACTTAATCCTTTATTAACTTTATATAGTTTTTCGGTAATGCTTCAAACATGTCCGGATAATGCCCACAGCGTGCCCTGATTTGATTGTATTGAGCCTTATCTCCGTTTTTCTGTACATATAGTTTTCTTTCATAAATAATATTTGCTAATTCAGAAGCATGTAGGGTTCTGCTATCTACCTCCGATAATACTATCTTCATTGCTTCATGCAATGTGTAATTAGACGTCACAACAGCATCTCTATTCTCAGTTTCAACATTCTCATCATATTTGATTAGAATATAGACAGGTTTATTATCCTTTAATATCACTACTTTCCCCATGTAATCTACAGTATTAAATACCAATTTAGTTTCATTTAAAGCTTTTTCAATCGGCACTAAACCATTAATATTAATTTCCATACTTTTCACCTCATTTAAATGATAACACAAAAAATTATTGTTGTAAATATATTGTTTAAATATTTGTTTAAAATATTTAAATGTTTGTTTAAAGTTTTGTATTTATACATGAGGTTCAATATTAGAAAGCATCTATTTAAAGATGCTTCGAATAAATGCTTCGAATATTTTAATCATTTTATCAGTGATGATTCCCGGTTTCATAGCACCATTTAGCAATTTCTGCAATAAGTTCATATGGCATGGATTTACTGTATGGAAACTGCACTGCACCTTTACTTGATTTGTAATAAGTTAAACGGTCAGCAAAATGTTCTATAGCCTCAGGACCCGGATACAATCCCATGTGATTTTTATGTGCTGCAAAATGAATTATATTTTGTTTTTTCCAAAATGTAGGCATGCCCCATGAGATTTTTTCCTTAGCCTCTGGAATTACAGCATGAATCACATCCCTTACCTGAAATAATATCTTCTGCACATTCTCAGGTTGTATTGAAATATATTCATCAATTGTTTTCGGTTTCTCACCGCAAAAATGTTCTTGGTTCTGATTCTTAAACTCACGTCTGCATTTAGGGCATCTCCACATATTCCCACTCTCCTTCATTTTATTATTTAATTTTATACTCATTTATATACACTTTTAAAGTGATTTTTAAACATTAGTATAATCGTTGCTTCGTAATAATAGAATTCCAATGAAGGACTCGGATTCCACAAATTCATTCATGAAATTTATATAAAAAACCCAATCAATCCACCGCCTAAAACAAGCCATGCAGAATTTATATTGTACTTAAAAACCAAGAATATTGATATAATTGCCAAAACAGCAGTGGGCAAATCAACTATGGCTGCAGCTACCAATTTCATACTCACCACAGCCATAAATGCCAATGATGCAACGTTTACTCCATCCAGAATACCTGCTGCCCAGCTTGATCGTCTAAGTACCGGTAAAATGTTGTTTAAAAGTCCCACAAATAAAAAGGCTGGTAAAAATATGCCTATAGTTGCTACAATTGCTCCCGGTACTCCATGCAATAAATATCCTATAAATGTAGCTGTAGTAAAAATAGGACCAGGTGTAAATTGTCCTACAGAAACTGCATCAAGAAGTTGGTTTGTTGTGATTACTCCATAAGTTTCAACGAAATATGATTCTAAATATGCTAATAAAACATAACCGCTTCCATACAGAACTAAACCGATTTTAAAAAAGGTCAAAAATATTGATGAAAGAGAAAATTTATTTATCATAATACTCGAATATGCCACTAGTGAAACAGAAGTCGTGGGTATGAATAGTGATAGATCAGATCTTCTTAATTTTCTTCTGTTTACTATTAACATCATTATTATACCAGAAAGAAAAAGAAGAAATATTTCACTATATCCAAAATATGATAATGCTATTGTAAACAAAAATAAAACTATTGAACTTCTATTTTTAAGTGCAGACTTTCCTAACCTTAATAAGGCTTGTAAAATTACTGCAATTATTACCGGCTTAATGCCGTTCATAATGCCCGATATTTCAGGCAATGAACCATATGACACATAAACTGCTGCAAGAGCAGTTACAATCATCATTGCAGGCAATATAAAGCACACCCCTGCAATAATAAGTCCAAGCCAACCACCTCTCTCATACCCAAGATGAATTGCAAGTTCAGTGGAATTCGGCCCTGGAAGCAAGTTTGTAACACCATAAAAATCCAGAAAGCTTTCACTGCTCACCCATTTACGTTTTTTGATAATTTCTTCATCCATCATTGCCACATGAGTTGCAGGACCGCCAAAAGCAGTTATACCTAATTTTAAAAACATAAACGCAATTTCTATTAATCTTTTTCTTTGTTCAATGTTTGAAAGAGTATAAAACTCCCTTTTGTTTTTCAATATAATCTCCCGTTTTAATTTTTAAAATTCCTATATCATATACCCATATATAATAATTAAAAACATAATAACAAATAAAAAAAAGTTCTTACCTTTTCTATAAGAACCTCCTTCTTTCCCCTCAAGGTCTATGTTAATATCCTTATTTTTTCTATCCTGTTTCTATCAATGCTCTCTACTATAAACTTTATGTTTTCATACTCAATTTCTTCTCCCAACTCAGGAAGCCTATCAATAATGCCGATTACAAAACCTGCTATGGTATCAAAGTCCTCAGACTCTATATGAGTCCCAATTAACTCATTTATTGCATCAATTCTTACATTCCCGTTAACCAAGTATTCATCTTCTTGTATTACTTCCATTTCTTTAATTTCTTTATCATATTCGTCCTCTATATCACCGACTATTTCTTCTACTACGTCCTCGATTGTTACAATTCCTTCTGTTCCCCCATATTCATCTATAATAACAACCATATGAGTTCGATTTATCCTCATCTCCTTAAATAATTCTTTAATGGATTTGAATTCAGGAGTGAAATATGGTTGACGAATATATTTTCTTAAATCAAAGACAGCTTCTTTATTACTATTTAAAAATAATAAATCTTTAACATACAAAATTCCAATTATATTATCTATTGTATTTTCATATACGGGAATTCGAGAATATTGTTCTTTATTAATTATGTCTATGATTTCTTCATAAGGCAGCTCGACATCAATGGCAACAATTTCTGTCCTTGGAACCATTACATCATTAACTTGTGAATCACTAAAATCAAACACATTGTAAATCATATCTTTTTCTTCACCTTCTAAAATACCTTCTTTGTAGCTTACATTTACAATGGTTTTTAATTCTTCATGTGTAATAAACGGTTTGTTTTTATCAACTTCGCCTCCCAATATTTTAACCATAAAATTTGTTATTTTAGTCAATAGAAAACTAATTGGAGTTACAAGAATTATAACAAATTCTACAAAACCGGATAATCCTACTGATATCTTTTCTGAATTTTGTGCTGCTAATGATTTTGGAGTTATTTCTCCAAATACAAGAATTAATAGAGTCATTATTCCTGTTGCCACTCCTACACCGGTATTACCAAATGCATCTATGGCTAAAGATGTCATTAAAGCCGATGCACCAATATTAACCCCGTTATTACCGATTAGTATGGCACTTAACAGTTTATTTGGTTCACTAAGCAATTTATTTATCCTATATGCACCTTTTTCTTTATTCTCAACCATCTGTTTAACACGAATTTTACTTAAGGACATCAAAGCTGTCTCTGATGCAGAAAACAAAGCAGAGAATATCAAACATATAATTAATATAACAATTTTCCACCAATTATCTGAATTCAAAAACCTTCACACTCCAAATGTGTTATTTTTTTTAAATACAAGTGTTTTTATTATACCATGTTATTGTAATTTTAATAATAAAAAATACCGGAGAACCGTCCCTAAAGACTAGGAGAACCGCATTTCCTCATAATTTCCACTCTCCTTTATTTTTCAAAATATATACGTCAGTCTTCTTATCTCTCTATATGTTAGGGCTGTCGTAAGACTGTACCCCTAACGATATAGCTTATTATTCAAATTTTATTCAAAGCATTTTTCTGATAATCAATGCCCAATATCCAATCTTCTTTCAAAATTGCATAAACTGCCGAGTCAGTAATTCCGGTGTTATTTTTGCCTGCCTGTCGTAAGATACCTTCGAACTTAAGTCCCGATTTAATCATAACTCTGCCGGATGCAGGATTTTTAGTATCATGTCTTGCTTCAATTCTATTTACCCCCACCTCTTCAAAGAAAAACTTAATCAAAGCTTTCGTTGCTTCGGTAGTGATTCCTTTGTTCCAAAATCTTTTGCCTATACAGTACCCGATTTCAAACAATTTCAAGTCGTCAAATATCCTGAATGCTCCAATGCTTCCTACTGCTTCATTAGTTTCTTTCAGTACTATACACCAATGATAATAATTATCTCTTAAAGAATCATTAACATATTCTTCGACTATTTTTTTAGTTTCTTCAATATTTTTGTGAGTTCCCCAAGTTATATATCTTGTAACATCATCATCATTTGCCCAGTTGTTATACATATCTACTGCATCTGTTAATTTGAATTTCCTTAAAATCAACCTATCCGTTTTTATTGTTTTTGTACCCAAATGTTTCATAATATACACCTCTATTCTCCATAAAGTATGACTCTTATTTTTAAATTTTATAGGTTTAAAATATACTGTATTATACAATAAACTTTAGCGTTATACAATTAGCAATACAAAAAGCTGATGACTTTGTATCATCAACTTTTTTACCTAAATATTTCTATCTTTGAACTCTTCCCGTGCCGTCTCCACCTGCAAGCTTTTCCACATCAGAAATGCTTACTCTGTTGAAGTCTCCGGAAATAGAATGCTTCAAGCAGCTTGCTGCTGCTGCAAATTCCAGAGCATCTTTTTTATCCTTTAAATTATTTAGTCCGTAAATTAAACCACCTGCAAAAGAGTCTCCTCCTCCTACGCGATCTACTATGTCTCGTATTTCATATCTTTTACTCACATAGAAGTCTTCTCTGTCATTAAGACATGCAGCCCAACCATTAATATCGGCACTCTGGCTTTCTCTTAATGTTATTGTTATTATTTCCATGTTTGGATATGCTTCTAAAACTTTATCGGAAAGCTCCTTATATTTATCTCTGTCCAGCTCTCCGCCTTCTACATGTACGTCAATTGTTATTCCTAATGATTTTTGACAATCTTCTTCATTGGCTACCACTACGTCCACATATTTTGCTAATTCAGTCATTACCTTGGGAGCCTTTTTACCATAATTCCATAAATTTTTACGGTAGTTAAGGTCACAAGAAACAATAATATTTTTAGCTTTTGCTTCCTTTACACCTTCCAATGACAACTCCATAGCGCTTTCTGAAATCGCCGGTGTTATACCCGTAATATGGAACCAATCTACTCCGCCAAAGGCTGTGTCCCAATCAATGTCACCGGGTTTAGCCAATGCTATTGCAGAATTATCTCTGTCGTATACAACCTTGCTTGGAAGTTGATTTGCTCCTCCCTCTAAGAAATAAATTCCCAATCGTCCATTACCTCTTAATATTCTTGATGTATCAACTCCAAAACTTCTTAATTCTTTAATAACTTCATCCCCAAGTACATTGTCAGGGAGAACTGTTAAAAAAGCTGCATCCATTCCATAATTGGCTAAGGATACTGCTACATTTGCTTCTCCACCACCAAAAGTAGCCTCCAAACTTGGACTTTGAAAAAACCTCTCCACACCGGGCGGCTTAAGTCTCAGCATAATTTCACCAAATGTTAATACCTTCATATATATTACTCTCCTCGTCTTAATTCTTTAAATGTATAGCAAATCCTCCTATTTCTTTCTCCAAATATATTGCTTTTGTTTCACCGTTAGGGCCTGTTTTACGAGTACTTTCATTGAACTCAATTCCCCTTCCGGTTAAATAAGTAATCGCTCTGTCTACAGAGTTTGTTTTTATGGCAATATGCCCATTCTGACCTAAATATGGAGACTTCATAATCTCAACTGCTTCTCCAGCAAAAATAGAGGAATTCCCCATTTTATAATCGAAACCGAAAATGCTTGAAAGTTGCCTTGCAACACTGGTAGCTTCATCTAAATCAATACTGTTAATTCCAACATGCCCTAATGAAAATCCTAACATAGTTTGAATTGCCTCTTTTGTAAGTTTTTTTATTGCCTCAAAATCTCCTGCATCTATTAATTCACTTTTAACCATCCAGGAACCACCGCATGCAGCTACATTTTTTTGTGATAGATAAGAATTTAAATTTTTTGCATTGATGCCGCCGGTAGGTATAAATTTCAATGCTGTATAGGGACCTCTCACCGCCTTTAGATATTCCACTCCTCCTGATTGCTCTGCAGGAAAAAACTTTACAACCGTTAATCCAATTTCCAATGCAGATTCCATATCGCTTGGTGTAGAAGCTCCGGGAATAACTGTTATTCCATTTGAAATACAGTAGCTTACAACATTAGGATTAAAACCAGGTGTAACAATAAACTTAGCACCTG
>ENA-UOOK01005632-UOOK01005632.1-fermentation-metagenome-genome-assembly--contig:-NODE-5632-length-12499-cov-11.095789_pt1 | contig 12499 bp, 14 predicted proteins | sample MGYA00245777_ERZ724023 | MGnify/ENA primary metagenome ERZ724023 (study PRJEB28704, sample SAMN03018312) | fermentation metagenome | biome: anthropogenic terrestrial biome; feature: soil... | reverse complement strand
GATGGTACTGTACACTCAACCAATTGGTATGCAAACAATTCTGGTAGCTATCGAACAAGCACAGACTACCATAAAGACGGTAGTACAAGTAATACGCATACAAGCAAGAACAAATAAAGAATTAGATTAATTTTGACTAGTTTGTTTCTCTTGGGAGAAAATTTGATTTTACTCGATTCTCCCAAGAGATTTTACCTTTGATTTTTATAATTATGAAAAGTCCAAAAGAAAATTTCTTAAATGAAAAGATTCTAAAATATTCAAAAGGATTAACTTTCCAGGAGTGTGCAAATAATATTCCAAATTATACATTTACAAAAGGAGAAATGATTGCAATTACTTATATCCAAAGAATCATTCCTCTAATATGTAAAAGGTTTTTAAATGGGGAAATAAGTAAGAAAGAAATTAGCCAAAAAGCGAATTATATACTTTTTGATAAATATGACCCCAATATCTTAGGAAGATTAGTTAAGAAGGATTTAATAGATTTTTTAATGGTGCTGGGAGAATAAAGTTTTAAAGGTAATAAACAAGAGGGATATTAAATAAGATTCAACTGCTTGCACTGGAGTACCTTTTTACATTCATATTCCACACTAGTTTGGATATTACTAAAAGTATAATCCCAATCACCAACCCCACCAAAACAAATCCATAACTAAATCTTCCAATCATAATGTTGGCAGGTACTGTTGTTAGAAATGCAATTGGTATTGCAGTATAAAAAACAACACTTAATGAACTTCCAAATACATCAATGGGATATTTCGTTAAACCAAGTAATTCTTTTGCAATTGAAAGTATTCCATTTCTAGGATTGGAGATTGTAAAGCTAGCAAAGAAAAGGTATATGGCATACCAAATTAACAGTGCTACACATATTGCAACAATACCAACTAGGACATTGAGAAAAGATATACTCCCCCACTCTGCAATAATGTAATAGAAAATTAATATAAACCCTGATATTGCAGTAATGAAATTTGTAATGAAGAAATCCGAAAATGATGCATAGAAAGAGGAGGAGAGGGGTTTGAGAAGTATGTAGTCAAACTTCCCTTCGATTACTTTTGATTCTAAATAAAGAAGATTGGTTGAGAACAGAGACCAACCAATGTAATTAAGAACATTCCAAATACCAATAACTAGATATGTTTGAGATCTACTCCAACCTGCATACATCTCACTTTTTCCAAATAGGACATTAAGCAGAGCAATTTGAATGCCAACAACAAGAAGAGTTCGTAGGAATCTAACAAAGATATCTGTTTTGTATAGATAGCTTCGTTTAATCCCTCCCTTAACTACTTGCTTCCATACTCTAAAGTAGTAGCAAAAAGTCTTTTTACTATGTTTTTTAGATTCCTTCTGCTTCATATTTCTCAATAGCTTTTTTGTAGATAATTTTGTATGTAATGAACAGAACAAATAACCATATAATTGCAATTAGAAAGCCTAAGAGTATCTCTTTCTTCTCAATTTTCCCAATGAACAGTTCAACTGGAAATGAGAGTGTATATCTGAATGGTAGTAGTTTGAATGTTCTTGCAATAAAACCAGATAGAAAAACTAATGGTATGAATTCACCTGAGAGAAGTGATGCAATGTTGTAGAAGAATATTCTAATACTATCCATCTCTTTTATTTTAATAGCCATTAATGAAATTATGTTTCCAACAAAGAAGCTTATTAAAAATCCAATTACTATTCCAACTAAACCTAACATTATTGAAAAGATATTAAGATTCATTATCCAAAGGTTATTTTTTAATCCAATAATTATTCCTAATATGAATGCTGGGAGAAATAGTCCTACTCTTAATGTGTTACTTCCAATATTTATACCTAAGTATTCTAAAAGATAGTTGCAAGGTTTAAGTAGGAAGTTTGAAAATTTCCCACTTAATATATTTCTTACACCGTGTTCAACTGTGTAATCTGATGTTAGTTTGCTAACAAGCATAATTAAAATGTAATATGTAACAACATATCCTTGCTCTACATTTCCATTTACCTTAGCAGACATTAACCATATGAAGCAGAGACCAATTATTTTAATAATATCTGCAATAATCCAAGCAATCATCTGACCTTTGTATTGAAACTCCTTTTTGAAATACATCTGTATTTCCCTACTTAGTATTTTCCTGTTCTTGTTCTTTTTTTGTTTTGATTTCATTCTCTAACTGCTTTACTTTCCACATAAATAGTTTAGATTTACTTTCTGCATTAGGATAGTCAGATACAAAACTTAGTGCTGATTCTAATACTGCTCTTGGTTTTGTTTTTGCCCATTTGATATACATTGTTAATCTTTTTTTGTCATCTAGTTTTCCTGCTAATCTAAGACCGTAGCTTTGGTGTTCTGTTGACACATACTTACCTTTGTCACCAAACATTCTTTTGGGATTGGTTTCTAAGGTATCCAAATCAAAAAGTTCTTGTTGAGATTCACCCTCTTTTTTAGTAGGTGTTTGTTTTTTGAGTTGGGCAATAATGTCTTTTACTGAGTCCATATGTAGAAGTATATCATTTCACAGTATCCACTACTTCTTTTTCTTCTCACTAAACTCTACCTTTCCTTTATATATCTCCTTTGTAGAGTTCTCTATCTCCATTCTCATCTGTGGGAAGAAAGTTCCTTCTCTTGCTGTAACATCTTCTAAGAACCAGAAAATTCTCTCACTCTGACCGTAACCACTCACAGGTGGCATACCGTACTCCAACATCTCTACGAAATCAATATCCAACATCTGTGCTTCATCATCACCATCCTCTCTCAAACCTTGCTGTTCTAAAAATCTATCAAGCTGATCAACAGGATCATTAATCTCAGAATACCCATTACCTAACTCACTACCTGCAATTATCACCTGGAATCGCTCTGTTAATCTTTCATCACTCTCTTGAGACTTAGCAAGAGGAGACATAAATTTAGGGTGATTTACCAAAAATGCTGGCCCAGAAACCTCTGTCCTAATACTCTTCCACAAAGTATCTATCATTCTATTCCTATTCTCATCACCACCCATTTCAATATCATTCTTTTCAATTGCCTCAAGTATCTTCTCATCACTATCCTCAAAAATATCTACTCCAAACTTCTCTTTAATTGAATCAGCATAATCTATTTCCTTCCACTCATCAGCTAAATCAAAAGTATGACCTCTTGTTGAAAACTTTGTCTTTCCATATACCTTCTTTGCTATTTCTAAGAAAAGATTTTTAACCAACTCCATATTATCCTTGTAATTAGCATATGCCCAATACCATTCAATATCATAGAATTCCTGAAGATGCTCATCATCAATACCCTCATTCCTAAAATGCGGACCAAAAGTATATATCTTTTCATAACCAGCACCTATCAATCTCTTCTGATACAACTCTGTTGAAATCCTAAGATAGAAATCCTGATCCAATGCATTATGATGGGTTGTGAAAGGTCGTGCATCAGCACCACCTGGAACCATCTCCATTATTGGAACCTCTACCTCCATAAAGCCTTCTTTCTTTAGAAAATCTCTCTGTACTTGCCAGAACTTAGCCTTTCGTTCAAAAAGCTTAATCCTTTCTGGGTGAATTACCAAATCCAAATATCTTCTTCTGAATCTCTGCTCCTTATCCTTAAGCTCTCTAGGAATTGGTCGAATTGCTTTAGAAAGCAATCTGATGTTCTTCACCATTATTGTAATCTGCTCTGTCTTAGACTTACCAATAGTTCCGTAAACTTCAATGAAATCTGCTAAGTCAAGAAGAGAAAGATTATCCCAACCCAAATAGCCTTTCTTCAAATCCTCTACCAAATCATCCTTTCGAATCATTATCTGGATATTGCCAGACTGATCCTTAATATCTCCAAAAACCAATTTACCATGCTCTCTCCATGCTGCAACCCTTCCTACAAGAACTGTTTCCTTACCATCATATTTCTTAAAGTTCTCTAATACATCCCCTATATTATCTTTCCTAAACGCCTTGGAAGGGAATGGATCTACCCCTAAATCCCTAAGTTTCTTAATTTTTTCAAGTCTTACATCTCTCTGTCCAATTAAATCGCTCTTTATGTCTTCCATAGCATTAATAATATTAGAAATGAATTTTTAGATTATACCATATCAACCAACCTGGTCGGTGAGTTTTACTTTATCACATAAAAGAAAAGTGTAGCTTTTCATAGAATTTTAATCTTTCTATAGGGGATGTTTCATTACTCATGTATTAGTAACAGATCACCCTTTTGAAAGTTCTCATAAAGGTATTTCGCATCTGCTACAACCATTCTAATGCAACCAGCACTCTGTCTTGTATAGATGTTCTTTTCAGGCTCAAACCATTTACTCCCATCCTCCTTGTACATCCAGATAAGACCGTGCAGGCCATACCAAGAATTTTGTTTGCGGCTGTAATAAAAAGCCATCCAATACGGCATATACTTTCCACCGGGAGCAATTGGTTCCCTACCTTTATCTACAATGGGAAACACTCCATATACCTGAAATCCGTAGACAGGACCAGACAAACCAATTACTTTCTCAACCTTACCATTTTTCCAAACATATAATTTCTGTTGAGAATTATCCACCTCCATATACTTTTCTGCATATTGTCCATCTGTTCCTGGGCCCTCATACCCATCAATATCAACACGGATATCAACAAGTCCACTAGAATAGGCAACATCTATTTTATCGTAGAGAGAGGCGTAATTAGGAAGTATGTCCTTCTTACGAGAATAGAATTCTCCCTTACTATTTTTAACCAACTCCCTTTCACCAAAAATTTTCTCAAAATATGGAATTATTTTTCTACTAATGTATTTATCAAAATTTTCTTTGTCTAAATCCCCATCCTTCAGGAGAGAAGAAAATTCACTACCCGATATTGTTCTATATACACCCTCAAAACCAATCCTAACAAAATATTCATTCCGATTCTCTTCAAAAAATTGCTGTTCAAGAGTATCTGTATCGTTTCCAATATTATTAACGATATCTTCTTCTACACCTTTAACATTAGGACCTATTGCTTGCTTCACATATCGTTTTCCCTCTTGCTTAAACATGTAAAAAGAAAAAGGAACTAAGAAGACGATTGCAACAATCCCTAAAATTAGACCTAAAGATATTGACACCGTTTCCTTAGATTTTTTGGAAGATTGCATATATTTAATATATGGGAAGATAGTAAAAGAAGCAATCATTAATGAAAGAATCGCCCATAATAATATTAAATGTCCCTAAAAAACAACTCTAAGCACTCTCTGTATAAGCTAAACCTCGCCGACCAGGTTGGTTTAGTTGGAGGATTGATATATAATAAAAAGCATGGAAAATAAAAATTTGCTCGATTCGGTTGTAGCGTTATCTAAAAGAAGGGGGATAATCTTCCAGAACTCTGAGATATATGGGGGTGTTGGAGGTTTCTATGATTACGGTCCTGTGGGAGTTGAGATGTTAAACAACTTGAAGAGATATTGGTGGAAGAATATTGTAGATAAGAGGGAGAATGTTGTTGGTATAGATGGTAGTATCATAACACATCCTAAGGTTTGGGAGGCTTCTGGACATATAGATCACTTCGGGGATGAGGTTGTTGAGTGCAAGAAATGTCATCAGAGGTTTAGACCAGAGGACATTGAAGAGAAGTGCCCCAGTTGTGGTAAGAATGAATTCACAGAGCCAAGGTCATACAATCTACTATTTCAAACAGAGGTCGGCGTGATAGAGGGTTCAAAGGTTAAAGCATATTTAAGAGGTGAGGCTTGTCAGAATATATATTTGGATTTTAAGAATGTGACAGATAGTACGAGGCAACAAGTTCCTTTTGGTATCGCACAAATAGGTAAAGCTTTTAGAAATGAGGTTACACCTGGTAAGTTTACATTCAGAACAAGAGAGTTTGAACAGTGGGATTTACAATTTTTTGTGCATCCGGATGATATGCAGAAGTATTTTGAATATTGGAAAGAGGAGAGAATGAAATTCTACAAGGAGCTGTACAGGAAGCATGAGAATTTAAGATTCTACCAACATCCAAAAGATAAGTTAGCTTTCTATGCTAAGGATGCATACGACATAGAGTACTTAGCACCTTGGGGCTGGGCTGAGAATGAGGGAATTCATTGGAGAGGAGATTATGATTTGACTCAACATATGAAATTCTCCGGAACAGACCTAACCTATACAGATCCAACAACAAACGAGAAGTATATTCCCAATATTGTAGAAACATCTGGAGGTATAACAAGAACATTCCTTTATCTTCTACTGGATGCATATGAAGAGGAAGACTTAGGTGGAGGAAATAGTCGAACCGTTTTGAAGATACATAAAGACATTGCAGCATACAAAGCAGCAATATTCCCATTAGTTGGAAACAAAGAGGAGATTGTGAAGAAGGCTAGAGAGGTTTTCGATCTTCTATCTGATTCATATAAAGTTGTGTGGGATGGTAGAGGTAATATTGGTAAAAGATATAGATACCAAGATGAGATTGGCACACCCTACTGTGTAACAATTGATTATGAAACTCTTGAAAACGGTACTGTTACCGTCAGAGATAGGGATACAATGGAACAGCAAAGAGTCAAAATAGAAGATTTAGATGAAATACTCTCTTAACAAATCTCTATAATCTCATATTCAACCTCACCATCTTCTGTCTTAACAGTAACTTTCTTCCCCTTTTTACCTTTCATTAAAGCCTTCCCAAGAGGAGACTTATCAGAAATCTTCTTTTCTAATGGGTTAGCTTCAATGTCAGAAACTATTGTAAACTCATAACTCTTACCACCAACTTTTACTTTAACAACAGAACCTATTTCAACACTTGTCTTACAGCCTTTCTTATCCATAACAGTAGCATTCTCAAGAGCTTCTTCAATATTCTCAACTTTCATATTAATTTTGCTAAGTTCGTTTGTAACTGCAGCAATAGAATCTGTATCTTCACTAACATCACTCTGTCTAGCCTGTTCCAAATTCTTGTTTAATTCTTTTTTACTCTTCAAGAGCTTTTTTAAGTCTTCCTTAAGCTTTGTAAACATATCTTTAGAGATGATTAATTTGTCCTTTTTCATTGTTTTAAATACCTAATTAAAATATTTGGGAATCTCCGTTCCTAACGGTTACTTATTATACCATTTTCGTATTGCTTTTTCGGAAAGTTTCAATTTCCTTGTGATTACCTGATAACAGGACATCTGGTACTTTCCAACCATTAAATTCTTCTGGCTTGGTATATTGGGGATATTCTAATAAATTGTCATTGAATGTTTCTTCTTCCAAAGAAGTTTTGTTACCTAATACTCCTGGGATTAGTCTTGTAATTCCATCTATTAATACTAGAGAGGCTAATTCTCCACCAGATAGGACATATTCCCCTATTGAAAATTCATAATCAACTAGATGGTCATGTATGCGCTGATCAAATCCTTCATATCTCCCACATAGTATTATCATGTGAAGATCTTTTTCTTTAGAAAAGCCAACTAATTTCTTCTGTACCAACTTTTCTCCTTTTGGTGTTGTTATTGCAACAACACTATTTTCTTGTTTTAATTCCTGAATAGCTTTATATATTGGTTCTACCTTCATTATCATTCCTGGACCTCCTCCATACGGTGTATCATCTACTGTTTTGTGATTATCATCTGTCCATTTTCTAAGGTCATGTACATTTATTTCAACAAGATCTTTTTCTCTTGCTATTCTTACTATTCCTGTATTTATATATTCCTCTATTATTTTAGGGAATATTGTTATTATGTCGAATTTTGTCATTGATGTATTATACTACTTACTATTCAAAGAGGTTAGGCTAGCCCTACCAACTCCCACTAGCTCCTCCACCTCCTGACCTGCCACCACTAAAACCTCCAAAACCTCCACCAGAACCACCTCCTCCTGAATTACTACCACTACTCCACCCACCCCAACTAGTAGAAGAGTTACTACTACCCGAATTATTCTTCCGACCCTTCGATTTAGATAGTATTAATCTCAGTATCGCTATTACCAGAATTATTTGAATAATCAATATAATCACAACAAAAGCAGTACTACTAGACCTAGGAGTCCTACCCACATTAGAAGGAACCTCAAATTCTCCTTTTGTTATATCAATAATCTTGTCAACACTCTCATCAATCCCCTCATAATACCTATCCTCCCGAAACCTTGGCTTCATAATATTGTTAATAATCCAGCTAGACTGCACATCAGTAAGTGAACCTTCAAGACCGTAACCCACTTCAATTTTCATATCCCTATCACTAATCGCAATAAGAATCAAAACACCATTATTCTCATTCTTCTTCCCAATCTTCCAAGCCTCAAAAAGCTTAACCGCAAAATTCTCGATATAATCCTCTTTTACACTATCAATAATGACAACGGCTATCTCATTACTACTCTCCTTTTCAAAAATTGTAAGCTTGCTTTCTAAAATACTCTTCTGATTCGCTGTTAATGTATTAGTATAATCATTAACATACCCCTGTGGAGTACCTAAATCATAGTAACTAAAAACAGGCACTACGCAAAACAAAACAAGTATTAAAGATAGTAGTAGCTGTTTAATTTTCATCTAAAGATTCTCTAATTTTTAAAATCAACCTTAGGTGCAACCTCTGAACCCTCTACTGATTCAAAATATGTCTTCTGTTCAAAACCAAACATAGATGCAATCCACTTCGTTGGAATAGTTTTAATATCACTGTTAAAAATCTTAACCTGCTCATTATATCTCTGCCTCTCAACTGCAATTCTGTTCTCTGTTCCTTCAAGTTGGGACATTAGAGCAGTAACCGTATCTAGAGATTTTAATTCTGGATAGTTTTCCATGACAACAAGAAGTCTAGATAGTGCACCCTCAACCTCTGTTGCTGCTTCTGCCTTCTCACTATTTGTCTTTGCTGATGAATACCTTGTTCTTGCATCTGCAATCTTAGAGAACACTTCTGTCTCTTGCGCCATAGCTCCTTTAACAGATTCTACAAGGTTAGGAATCAAATCAAATCTTCTTTGATACTGACTTTCTACCTGTGCCCACTGTGCATCAACTTTCTCACTAGCTTTAACTAGCCCATTATGTTTAGAAAGAAAGAATCCTCCAACAAGAAGGAGTGCTACAATTGCTATTAGTAATCCTTTTTTCATTTGTATATATAGATAAAATAAATTATTAACTACTTAAAGATTACCACAAAAAGAAATACCTAGCAATTAATTAAGCTGTATATTTGCAATGTATTCAGCATTTATGTAAGCTTAAATATACAAAGTAATTAAATAATTTGTAATTTTCACAATATGGATAAAAAAATGAAAATACTTCTTCTAGTTCTTGGTGTTGCCCTACTTTTAATAGGACAGTACCATCTAATTACGCGACATCTTTGCAAGAATGAGCAATCAGAAGAAAAAAAGAAAAAACCACAGGCTATGATGTTGTTAATTGAATTTAACAACACCGATGGATTAGCAAACATGGTAAATGATATGAAGAGTAGGAATATTAAAGGATTGTTAATGGTCAATAGTAATTTCATACAAAAGAATGCTGAAGAACTAAAAGAGATATTGAAAACAGGTGTTATTGAACTATGTCCTTCATACGATCCCAATCCATTCTGGGGAATGCCGTACGAGAAGCAGTATGAAATTATTTCAGAATTGATTGAGAATTCAAAAAAGTATCTTGATATTACACCAAGAGTTATTAGTTCTAGATATATGGCATCAGACGAAACAACCTTGAAAGTAGCCGATGAATTAGGAATTGAGTATATAACAGCAAGAGGAACAACAGAATTAGCAACAACGATATATAAACCAGAGGAATACAATGTAAAAATAATATCCGTATCTAATATTGATATTCCAGAGTTTAAATATGGTAGCTTCTGTGATTACAGTTTCTATGAGAGAAATGGAGAACCTAAGGATATGGAAGAATTGTATAAGAGAGTTATTACAAATAAGAAATTCATGGCGGTATCACATACATACATTGGTGGATATAAACAGAGATGGAACGAAATGTGGCACAGAATGTGGGATAGTTATGAAGTTGATTGGGTTGATTTAGATACTTTGGGAAGTGTTGATAAGGAGATGCCTACATGGCAAATACCTGTAAATAAGAATGCCCCATATACCCCAGAAAAAATCCGACCTAAACTGGAGTTTGAGAATGAAGAAAATGTTACAAATCCTTGTAGGGTTGAAGACCTTAATGAGGATAGTACATATGTTTCAAGAGATAAGGGTAAGAGTATGGTAATCTTTCATAATGGTACAGGAGCTATGTGTCTTGATCTATTAGCATTTCTTAAAGAGAATAAGATTGATTATGAAGAGCACATTACTTCCGATACTGATTTTGTATCCCAATTGAATTCATATAAGAAAGGTAACAGTGAAGGTGTATCAGATTCTTATGAATACTACCCTATTATCTTCTTGGGAGATAGGGCATTTTCAGGATTTAATAAGGAAGTCAAAGAAGAGATTAAGAAGGTTTTTGAGATAAAGTAGATTGGTACCGCTACGGGGAATCGAACCCCGATTGTAGGATTGAGAATCCTATGTCCTAACCGTTAGACGATAGCGGCATATCTGGGTAGTATTTTAACATATCTTCATTATAATTTACACTACAACTATATATTTTATAGGATATTGTAAAGCACAATTTCTAAATGATATAATTTTTTGTGAACAAAAAGCTATTAATGGCAATAGCTGTTTTATCGTTTATTGCAATATCTTTGTTTATCTTTATTCTCTTAGATAGGAAAGTTGTGGTCTACTTCGATACCGATGGTGGTAACTTTGTTGAATCAATTACTATTAGAAAAGGAAGTATTTTCAGGTTAGAAGAAAAACCTACAAAAGAAGGTTTCCTCTTTGCTGAATGGTATTTAGATGGAAAGCCATTAGAACCGAACAAAAAGATAAATGAAGACATAACTTTACTTGCAACTTGGACAGAGATTGCTCCTGAAGAAAAAGCAGAGAAGCTTAAAGATGAAGGAACTACGAGTGATGAGGAAACAACCGAGACATCAGAAACTTCAGAAAGTGCCTCCAAATCAACAGAAAAACCTAGTGAGTCGAAAGAAGAAGAAAAATCAAGTAGTAGTGGAGGTTTGATTGGTAAGATTGGAATAGACTGGGGAGGGATTGGTAAGATAGTAAAACCAACAAGCTGTGGATGGACAGGTACATATAATCCAGTAACAAAGTTATGCGAGAGAACTCTGGTAGAAGATGCTGTAGTATATGCATGCACATATCCTATGGTATTTATGAATGGTGGATGTTACGATAACAACCCAACCCTGATACAGTGTACCAACGGTGCTTTGTATACATTAGAAGATGGAGGAGGATGTAGCAAATCCCCAGGAATCACAGCCGATTACCAACCAAGTTGCCCTTTTCCTCATATATACTTTCGTGGTTACGGTACACCTGATCGTAAAAAATGTTACATGAAAATAGAGGCTAAAGACAAAGCGGATTGTGAAAGTAAAGGTGGTATGTACACAAGATTATACAGAGATGGTGAATTGCATATGTCACAAGAGTGTATACACCTTGGAATCAGTGAACCCGTACTGCCGTGCAAGACACCAAAACCAGGTGAACGTCTGATCCATTGGATAGAATGTAGATACGAAATGTTCGAGTCCCCTCCTGTTAATTATAACTGTCCAAAAAATACTATTAAAAAAGATAACACCTGCTATAAAAATCACACTAATGATCCTCGATGGCCAAAATATAAATGTACCAAACCAGGATACAAATTAGATGGTAAAAAATGTTCCAAGGTAGAAACATACGAACCGTATTAATACCAAATCAATAATATTCTAATATCACTTCCCACCTTCTTGACATACATATTTTGAATGTATATCATCTTGCCCTGTTAAGATAGTTTCGCATATAGATGGATGAAAATAATGAATATTTAACAACAGAAGAGGGTTTGAAAAAGCTCAAAGAAGAGCTTGAAAAAAGAGAGGGTGAATTAAGAGGAAAGATTGCAGATGTTCTAAATGAAATGAGAAGTCAGGGAGATCTTAGAGAGAATGATGGATACTCTATGGCTATTGAAGAACAGAACATTAACGAGGCAAGGATTAGGGAATTGAAAGAGAAGATACAAAATGCGAAGATTGTAAAAAGCAAGAAGAAAGATAAGGTTAATGTTGGAGATACTGTAACTTTAGAAGGGAAAAACACCCTAACATACACAATTGTAAGTGAGGATGAAGCCAACCCATTAGAAGGAAAAATCTCCTACCTCTCACCTCTTGGAGAAGAGATTGTAGGGAAGAAACTAAAAACAGAGATACTATTTCCAAACGGAGAGGATAAATATAAGATAGTTAAGATTGCTTAGGGGTGAATTAGTGTCCCTTCTGCTAAGATTTCTTCTAAATCAACACTATTTTCAATATTAACACCACCACAGATAA
>ENA-UOOK01005631-UOOK01005631.1-fermentation-metagenome-genome-assembly--contig:-NODE-5631-length-12500-cov-7.656006_pt1 | contig 12500 bp, 11 predicted proteins | sample MGYA00245777_ERZ724023 | MGnify/ENA primary metagenome ERZ724023 (study PRJEB28704, sample SAMN03018312) | fermentation metagenome | biome: anthropogenic terrestrial biome; feature: soil; material... | reverse complement strand
TAGTATATTGTTCTTTTTCTGATGTTAAATAAATTCTTAAAGTGAGTCCTTCTTGCGGGTTCGCCATGAACTCCACCTTAGTTCATGAAAAGGACAAACTAAACCCTTGGTGGCAGTTTGTCCTTTTCACTTGAAGAACACTATTTTTTTAAAAAATATCGATTAGAAGTATTCCCCCCATTCTCCCTATAGCGTGATTCTTTAGTAAGCAACCCACAGCGTATAAGATCAGCTATGCCTCGTTTAACTGTACTCCTTGACATAGAAGTTTCCTTTGCAATGGTGTTTATGGCTGGCCAGCATTCACCTCTTGTATCACTTCTGTCTTTTAGATACATATATACTGTTTTCGCGCGAGTAGGAAGTTCTTCGGCAGGATAAGAATAAATCTCTCCAAAATAACTCAAATCTTATCACCTCCTATGTTCTAAGTGTCGGCCTTCGCTTAATATTTTCATCTGATTCCATCTTTGATGGCAGTTTATGATTAGCTGTCATACCACCACTTTTATCATCTTCAGATTCTATATCTTCTGTTTCACAACTGATATTTTGACTTATAATATTTTCTTCTAATGTTTCTTTATCAGCATATACTACTTTACGGTGAGATCTTTCTTCCGTGATATATGGCTCACCAAAGGTAATGCCCCAATCTAAGAACAGACGGAGTACCGTCTGTATGGGATGTGTTCCTGTTTTCATAATAACAAAATTTCCTTTTGGTAAAGATTTTAGTTCATCTGCTGTTAATAGCGGTCGCTCCATCATCTGCAGACTTTGTGAAGGATCGTTTTTTCCTCGGCTGATAGAACCACTCATGACGGTTCTGTTCCCAAGCGCTTTTGATAAAACCTGCGCTGTTTCTGAGTTTGGTGCAAATCCTCCAAAGATTGTAATCTGGCAGTTATCAGTTATAATTTCACTACCTTCTTTTCCATAGTTCTTATCAAGCTGTGCAAAGGATTGAATAATTGGTACTAGAGAGATTTTTCTGGAGCGACCTGCACTAAGCATCATTTCAAAAGATTCTATCTTTGGAATTGTACCAATTTCATCTGCATAAATCATAACACGATTTGGAAGCTTACCACCATTTTCGTCAGCTACTGTTAACATCTCACGATAAAACTGTTGTAAAAATAAACTGACCATAAAATATTTCGTGTTATCCTCTTCCGGAAGTATGAGAAAGATAGCAGATTTCTTATTGCAGAAGGTTTCTGCATCAATCGCAGTATCAAAACACAAAATTTGCTCCATTTCTGAATCTAAAAAGGCATTAAGTCTTGACAGTACAGTAGATAAAACTGATGCCATTGCTTGCTCAGCAGAATTAAGAGCCGCACCTGCAAACCATCTTGCCTTATGTTCTGGTGGTAGCTTGTCCATCAGTATCTGAAATTGACTCTTCCCCTTAACCTTGCTTGGTGCCATTAAGTCCTGCACCATTTTGAATACGCTGATGATATGTCTCGAGTCTACTATTTTCCCATCTTCTTTAGTAGGGGGAAGATATTCTGCTATAAGTAAAATAACAGCAGTAAGTAGTCCTTCGGCAGCATCATAGAAAAAAGCATTTTGCCCATAGGCTGAACTGTCACCTGTGGAATTTATAATGGTTTTTGAAATGATCTTTGCATACTTTTCAGCCCTTGCCTTTGCAGAAAGGTTATTATTATCTTTTCTATATGTGTCCATATATTTATTAACTAAATGCAATAAATTATTACCGTCACTACGTGTAGGATTCCTCAAATCTATAACAGCAATATTGTATCCATAGTTTTCTTTAGCAATCCTTCCGTAGCTTCTAGCAAGATCTCCTTTCGTATCAGTAGTAATAAAACTCATGCCACTTGCGCAAGCATATTCCAGGTTAGGATAAAGAAAGAATGCAGTCTTTCCTACACCTGCTGCACCAATCATAAGACAATGGACATCATCAGTATCTACAAGTGCTGTTACATTATTTTTAGCTCCTTTGCACCCAACTATAATTCCCTGCTCTGTTGGTAGCTTTTTTCCTTTCCTCCAGTCTGAAACATTAAACGGTATATGCTTGTAAGTTTTTAAAATTTCTTTCTTTGTTGCAAATCTAGCTGTACCATGCTGACCATCTCCAACAGTTTTAGATTTGATTCCATTTAATGTGTAATAATGTGCAATCAGTGATATGCCACCAATTACAACGAACATTAGAGTTGCCATACCTATAAGCAGGTATAACTGTAATTCCATAGGCCACTTCCTTTCTTTATTTCTTGAAATTATATTTTGTAGCCTCTTATTGCATAGCTATCTCTTTTATCTGATTTTGTTCCTGATTTTGTTCTTGTAGCCCAATTAAAATAATTGCCTTTAGACTATGCTGGGCAATTGATTCATAACTTCTAGCAATATTCTCTTTTTCTTTTTCGGATAGAATTCCCTCATATTTACTGACTTTTAATATCTCTTGTCCAATCATATCCAATCGGTTATTAAGTCTGCTACGATTTTCATATGCTCTGAATCCTGAGTATAATTTTCTTTGAACAGCATCTATATCCTGACTAGTTCCCATTTGCCTATATTCCTTTTCAGCTAATAGCAAAGAAAAAGCAGATAGTTGTTTTAAAGTTTCAACTATCTGCTTACTATTACTTGTCTTGCATTTATAAAATAAATTATTTAATTTTGATATAGAATTATCTACATTCTTAAATTCAGATATCAGCCCATAAATCTCTAAACATATTTTATCTCTTAAGGTATACTGGGGATGTTCCTCTCTTGGTATTGCAGGTAAATTTAAACTTGCTTTCAGGTCTTCATTCCAATCTTTATATTCAGGCATTAGTTTATCACGTCTTATTTTCCTATCTGCTAATATAGCATAGAATTTTTCACTGGTTTCAATCCCTGCTATATCGTAATCTAAGCATAGTATTACATGATTAAGATGAGGATTAATTTCAATCATTTTAAGCATGGCTTGTTCAGACACTCCGCATAATGATACATAGCTGTCATGCTGCCAATCTTTTTGATACATTGTAATAAAGGATAGCATATCAATCGGTGCTTCAAATACATAAAGTTTATTGCTTTTTCCAATATAATTAAAGCTATAGCAAGGATTACTACTTTCTATATTTCCTTTAAACTTTTTTCCTTTTGTATAAATTCCCTGCTTATGTGCATGACGTGGAGTTCCATTTTCATCAAAGCCAACAAATACTGCATTATGATATTCCTTTGTTTTATCTTTGGATAGCTCACAGCTTTCATAAAGCATTTTATTACTAGCAAAGAAGCTTATTATATCCATATTAATGCATCTTTGCTTAATTAAATATGCAAAGGCTCTACGCATATCAGAATGCCTTTGAGGAAGAACAAATGGTTTTCTCTTCTCTTGATCTTTCATGTCTGCTTTTTTATATATTATTTCACCCTGTTCACCAAGTAATCTTGTCACAGCATCTGGGAAACTTAGACCATAAAAGTTCTGTAAGAAATCAATTGCAAGACCTCCTTCTCTAGTTTCATGATCATACCACCTATTTCCTCTTACAGTAATGCTCTTATCATTGGCAAGCCTTTTCTCTCTCCCAGAACGCAGTAACTTTTCTCCTTGTCTTTCTAAGAAATCAACAAGATCAACTGCATTAGCTCTTTGCTTTTGTTCATCTGTAAAGTGAATGTAAGTACTCATAGATTACCTCCTTGTTATGAAATACTATTTATAAAAAACACAACCTCTACGCTAAGAAGTTGTGTTTTTGTAAATTTATAGAAGGATTTAACACATATGATTTAAAAGCATAAAATCAGGTAACATTTTATAAAATCTTTTGTGCATCTTTAATTGTTTTGTTATAAATTTTATTTATTACATCAAAAACCAATATAAAATTTTCATATGAAAGATTTGAAAAATCTTCTTCTTCATTAATTATTGCTTTTGCAAATTCCATTTTAGACATCGCATAATTGGTTGTATCGTTAATAGAGTTTAATACAATCACCTTATCTAACCCGGAACCATCAATAATTTTTTGTTTTTCTTGATTGCTACATGAAGATCTATTAGTACAAAATTTATTAATCTCTGGTGCCCTTCCGTATTTATCAAATTCATTACTTAAGTAAAGTCTCCTACTTATTCCATCAGGATAAATCTTTGAAGTCTTAATTTCTTCATCAGAATAATAATGTTCTATGCATATATCGGGATTACTCTCTCTAATCTTAGGAACAGGTAATACAAAAGAAAACACATTATTCCCCCAACTTTTAAAATGTTCATTTTTTGAACTAGATATTGTTTTAACAACTGAACTCACATCCCTATCAGCAATAAATATATATATTCCATTATCCATTTTAGAATAGCTATTGCACATTGCAATTAAGGCATTACCATCCATCTGAATCTTATTTGAACATTCATCAGAACTATTTTCGGGTTCATATTCAAAGATATTAAATTTCAAATCTTTATATTTATCAAAGAGAACTGGGTCTTCTTTAATTTTATTCCAAGCACGTTTTAGGTGTTTCCAATCAGTTGCTCCTTCTGTAATTACCAATGGAATATTCTTATTGTTATTTTCTATTTTCGAAATATCTTTTGAATATATATCAAAAAATGAAGTCTTTAGCCTTTGGGATGCAAATGGTAGAAAATCATTAATTGATGCAACTATAAACGATTCTTCAATTGAAGAACCCCTCAATGAAAATGACTGACTTGCATTGATAACAAAATAAACAAAATAGTTACAAACTAATAGTTTATTTCCAGTAGTATAATATTGTAATTCAGTATCATATTCCCAATCCTCAAAATATTCTGATGCAACTTTATATAGCTGTAAAGGAACAGAGTACTCTTCTCCTTCATAGAAAAACAAAAAATATTCTTTACCAACATAGTAATCTTTTATTCTTTTATATCCTACTATAGCTTCAGGAGAATAAAAACCAATATCTATCCAAAATCCTTTTCTATTTTCTTTATTTATGACAAAATTATTTTTTTGAATAAATTCTTCTATAATAAATTTTCTTTTGCTATTGTAATCCTTTAATCTATTTTCATAATCATCAAGAATATTTAAAAATCTATCTATAATATCAATATCACAGTGAATATCCTTATACCCAATATGTGCAACAAAACCAGGACACATATAGCTTCCATCATCCCAACTTTCCACTAAACATTCAGAATTATTTGAAAGAAATAATTGAAAAGCCTTTTCATCAACATACATTAACTCGTTAGGGTGGTTATTTTGCCAAAAAGTATCTGTTAAATAAGTATCATTTATATCATCAAAATCTTCTCTCTGGTATTCATCGTCATAAGGAAAAATTCTATAAATACTTAAAGTATTATTTTCTTTATTAATAGTAACTGCACATTCTTGATCGTACGACATATAAGCAACTTCTTTTTCATATTCATATTCTTCTTTATGCCAATCGTACACAAATCTTTCTTCTAATATTTTCTGGAAATTATTCATAATTATCCTCCAATTTATAATTTTGAGCATAAATATCAAATACTAAAATTAATCTTGTATTGTACATCTCTCTAATATCTTTTATCGAACTTTTCACCTTTAATTGCATTACTATATGATATTAGAAATAATATACTATGCTTTATATAATAAATTGTACATCAATTACTTACTTAATCAAAGATGATTATTTTAAAATTACATATAATTCCTTAAGTAATTTTTATATTATAAAATTATTTCATATACCTATATAGTGTTTTTCTGCTCATAGTCATCTCTCCTATGACCTTGTGCAACTTTCTTTTCTCTTAATTTTCTCATAAGCTTACTATCAATCTTTAATCCTACCCCTGATGATTTAAGTGGAATACTATCTTCAAATATTTTACTCATATGATGGAACATCCTCGATGCTACTAGACAAACAGATAAATTATGAGATCTATCCATATTTTCAAGAAAAAACTTTGCATATTCATTTCCTTGTTCAGCAGATAGGTTAAAATACTTTTTAGCCATTTCTTTGTCTTCTGTTACATACTTCCCCAGCAAATATAATTTCCCTAGCATATACTGTGCAAACTGATTTCCATGGTCAGATGCTATCTCTAGAAATTTAATAGCTCTTTTTATATTTTCTTCTCCTGGATTTTCTTGTCTAAAAATCAACTTTGCTTTTTTATAATAAACTAATGGACTTTTAATGTTTACATTTATATCATCTCGCTCATTATTAATAACAGCTATATCATCTATAAATAAATCTTCTGTATCTATTTCTTCTACAATCATAGAATTAGCCTCAGTGAAATCTTCAAAAGTAATAGTCCCTTTATTTAAATTATCAGCTTCCTTAATTATCATATTCTTTATAGATTTAAATTCCTTTTGCTGTGATAATGGCAGAGGCTCTGGCAGATTATCCATATAGCTATGCAGTACCTCATTACGTATCTCATACCATAACTGATATGCCTTTTCAATTCTTTCATCCTTTGCAAATTCATCTACAATCTCATCTACCATTGCTTTAAGCTGTGGTTGTAAATATCCATATTGTCTTTTCCCTTTAGTAAATTGCAACCGTTCTGCAAGTTCTATTAATTTCACTTCAATATTGCTATTCTGTACCATGCTACTTTTCATTTCAGAAATTAATTGCATCAATACTTCCCTTGACTCTTGTTTCAGTTCATCTCTTCTTTTACTTTGTTCTATATAAATTCCCTCTAGTTCCTGACCAAAGATGTTTTTTACAAATCCTGATTTCATTTTCTCTATACCTTTTTTAGTCAGGTATCCTTCTTTAGGATCTGTTGAATAACAAATCATATGAACATGGGGATGATGACTCTCATTATGAAAGGCTGCATACCATTGGAAGTTCTCAGGCTTTATCTTTAAAGATTCAGCTATATCTATAGCATAGTAAGAAATCATATTGTGCCAGCTTTCAGCATTGTCAAAGCCAAGCCTTACAGCATCCTCTCTTCTTAGTGAAATAATTGGAGTCCATATATTTCCTTCATGATTTGCAACCTCTTCCGCAATCCTACTAAGAACTAAACTATCATTTCCACCATTAAATAAACCATGCTTTCCCATCCTTTCTACTCTTGGTCTATTAGCAATATAATCTACATAGTTTTTCCGTTTGCCAATCTTATCAAGGTTTTCTTCTATTACTATGGAAATAAATTCCGAAGCATTTTCTATTGTGGAATTCTTAATATAATCTTCATATTCAAATAAATTTTTAGTATTTGGAAACTCTTTAATTATCTGAGCTATCAACTCTTCTTGCTTTGTTGAAGATGAAATATTTATATTTTCTATATTGATTTTTTCCACTCCATCACGAGTTGCAATATAATTTACTAAGTTTTCAAGATGAGCTGATGTACTTTTACTTCCACCTTTTAGATAAGGGCATTTTAAAATAAGCCTTGGCATAAGTTATCACTCTCCAATTCCTTGCTGGAACTTAATCGCCTCCTCCATAGATACTTTACCTCTTGTTTTTTTCACCTGCTGTACACACCTTCCACGAAGGTTACGAAGTTCTTCATCACTAATTTCTAAACCTGCTGCAAGTATGTTCATCATCATACTCATTTCAACTGATAGACGAAATAGGTTACTAGAATTTCTATTTTCTGTTTCTTTTAATGTACCTTGAATAGCCGCTATCAATATCTTTGATAGATATCCTGTAGTATCCTCACTTACAAGGTAACCCATATAAAAGTTTAAAGCCTTATCTATAAATTCACTGCGACTTTTACAATTATCCCTTTCCAATAAGCTATCCATCTTTTCTATTGTTTCAGGATAGAGCCATACTGCTGTCCGTTTCTTTGCTGTACTTTTTATTTCTGCCAATTTTACTTCACCTCAATATCCCATGTTTTAGCTTGACCACCTCTATATGACACTGCCAAATGCTTGTTTTATGGCAGTTGTCTAAAATACTGACCACCTTGATAGGCACAAACCCTATTTTTCGACCACCTGTTTTAAATCCTTCAAACGCACGGCACTGCCGGGCGATGCGATTGAGAGGAGGTCGCTTGCGACCACCTCTCTTTATCCTGCACCAAAATCAATAGGGGGGTTCACTTACCTTTTAGGCTCATATTCTCCTAAAATCCAAGTATCTTAAGGCTTAATCTGCTCTATTCATAAATCTTTTCAAATTCGTTCACAAATCGTTTTATCTATCGTTAAGGATAACTTGTGCCACTCTCGTCCATACAATCGCACACAGGGGCAAATATCGCCCCAAAAATGGTTTTATTCCTGTGGTGTAGATGTAGAAGTAGCTGCACCAGTATTTTTAGCTGGTTTTCTTGGTGTTTTAGCTCTACTTTCTTCCTCATTCTTTTCATCAATATATTCTCTGACATTGACTGGCACATGCTTCTCGTAAAGCTTTTGTAGCTGTTCTGCTAGTTCATCTTGTACATCAATCTCTTTCTTCTCCATATATTTCTTGATTGCTCTTAGCTTTTCAGCCTCAAGGCTTACACTAATAGTATCTTTTTTCATTCAAACATGCCTCCTTCATTTTATTAACTTTTTTATAGCTTCCATTGTAAAAACAGAAAAGGAATAGTCACTACATACTCATGACCATTCCCTGATTTTCACCTTCTGTCTGCTCTTGAGACTCTTCAATTCCTTCTGCATTTATTGTTTCTGTAGGTATTTGTTCCTGTTCAGTTTGCACTCTTTCAGACCTTCTTCTGCCACGATTAGAGGTAGCTCTTGGAGTTTCTTCTGAGGGACTTCCATTAGTAGGTGCAGTTGTTTCCGTCTGGTTCTCCTGTTCATTATCATTTCTCTCTAGATATCTTCTAGTAGCTGATGGAACATATTTCTCGTAGATACTACTAATATGTTTTTTCAATTCTCCCTCTACAGTCAGATCCTTTTCATTCATATAAAATCGTAATGCTTCTAACTTTTCTTTTTGAAAAGTTACCTGTAATGTTGCTTTTTCCGTTGATATACTCATCCTATAAATCCTCCTTTTCTACCTACATTTTCATATCCATACCTTGTGATTGTTCAAATTCTTCTATAAGTGATAGCTTATTATCCTTAGAACTATAGCGATAAATTGCATCAGATAACACTTCATCAGGTTCTACTTGGCTCTCATTTACTTCTGAAACCATCCTTTGAATAAATTCTAAATCTATATTTTCTTCTACCATAATATCTTCTTCTTTTATTATGATTACTTCATGGAGAGAAGATGGCAATACAATAAAATCTCCACCCAATTTCTCTGCAATAGAAGACATTACTTCTTCATCAAACATATATGCTGCACCTTGCATTCTTTTATCATTACTTAGTACCCACATCATATTTTCTCCTGCCATTTCCTCAAATAGCTCGACATCCTCACCCATAAGCTCTGCGATAATATCATTCATATTTTCAAATTTAGGCGGCAATATCCTTGGCATATTTCTTACTGCTTGGACATGAACTTCTCTGTGATCGACACCCCAAAGTTTTAAATGTTCATTATTTAATAAAATACTTCCTGTACCTTCTTCCGATATGCATACATTCACCCGATACACAATTGCTAAATCCTCTCTTCTTTGATGTGGAATATCTTGTAGCAACTTTTCATTTTTCTCTGCATTAATAACAGTGTAATATAGGTTATCTTTCATATTGTTGTAGGTGAAGTCTTCTAAATTAAATTGTGGTGTTCTTTTTATTTCTCTTTGAAAAATCTCACCAATCTTACTCATAGTCTCACTGACCTTCATCCCCTCCTGATGTAAGTCATAAAAGGAATTCGGGTAAATATTAGGGCAAATATTACTTTCTCCACGCAAAGTAAGTCCTGTTAATTCCTCTCCATTATTTTTTCTGACCACATTAATTTCTGGATTTACATCTTTATATTCTTTTGGCAAATAATCTTTAATTTCTCTTTTTACTGTTTCTACATATTCACTAAATGTCATATGCATTCTCCTTTACTTTTGCAGTTCTCATTGAAACAAGCTGCTTTTATAGTTATTTTCATTACTACGTACTACTTGAAACTCATAATCTTATTTTAAAAATCAAATCCAATAAACTGCATCCTTGGTTGTGCCTCTGGTTCTTCTCCTGTAAATTCTTGAACCTTACCAAATTCTTGTATATAATTTTCTATTTGCTCATCGCTCAAGGATACAAATTCTCCATCTTGGCTATCCCCTACAATAAAAAAAGGACCAGCAATGATGTCATTACCAACCCTTCGATTTAATTCCATCCCATTTAATTTTCCTTCTTCATTACATACTAAAATACAATTATCATCTAAATAAATACATTCAAATAATCCCTCAACCTCTCCTTGAATACCCTCCAAGTCATTAGCTATTTCTTTTTCATAAGGTAAGTTTTGTGGCTCAATCTTTAAGATACGAATTGTCTTTTCTATATTATCCATTCTCTCATCCTCCTACATATTCATGTTTTGACTTGGCTTTATTTCTTCGTCTAAATTACTACAATAGTCAAGATATATTGTCATATCAAAGCAGTCATCGAGTACTTCAATTTCTGCGATTTCATCTCTGCTTGTTAGTTCATCTAAGAGTAAAGTTCCAATACCATTGTTTTCTTTTACAACTATTCCATAGGATTCTTCTATCTCATCAAAATAAATAGCCCAACTACCATTTGAAGTATTTTCAGCAGATTCCTTAATTATTTGCTCTGCAACAATAGAAATTTGCTTATCTATATATGGCTTAATGTTTGACATAAATGCAACATATCTTGGATAATCATATCCTTGACTATCAATTAAAATCCCATCTCCACTATCTATATTTAGTGCAAGCAGTCCATGGATTTGTCCTGTTGAATCTATATACATTTCTTCTTTTCTATCTGCAATAAAGGTTCTGTCATCTAATAGATTGTTGCTAAATTCCTCAAATTCATTTTCATCCATTACTTCAATTCCATTAATCACACATACTTGTGCATCAAATGCTGAAATCTTTCGTTCAAATATTGCTTTTGTAGTTAGCATAAGCTCCTCCTCTTATTTTAAAATATGCGGTCTGCCATATAGAACCTGTTTGTTTGAATCAAATAAATCTCTGTACACCACCTGTCCTTTCGAGTATGCGGCATCTATTACTTTTCCATTACCAGCATAGACTCCTACATGTGTAATGTTCATAAATCTGCCGTTTGGCTTGTGACTCCAAAATACTAAATCTCCAGGAACTAAATCTTCTTTTGAAACAGTAAGATTATTATTAACACAAAATCTTCCTTGCTCCGCAGCAGTTCCAGGTATAATTATTCCAATCTGTCTGTAGCTCCACATGGTCAAATAACTACAATCTGTATAATTTCCTTGTCCTCTTCTTTCTTGTGAATAGGGGTCTCCAAGCCTTTTCATAGCAAGCTTTACTATCTCTGATCCATTCTCTCCCTCTGGCAAATCATGATACAATTTCTCTAATTCATCTGGACTAATGCTATGTGTCCAATCTCCCCATTCCCCAAAACCATCTCCTTCACTTGGTGCTGGAACTCCATACTTAATTCGGTAATAAATTTCATTGGCATTTGCCATATCCTCATAAGTAGTTTCCTTTCCCATAATACTTTCAATATTTTTGTAGACTTCTGGGAGAGTATCAATTGGTACTGCCACAAGATATGTTTCTTCCATTTCATTTAATATATGCTTTTTAACCCAAACATTATTAGCAAATACTGTTGCCACCCCTAAATAATAATATTGAAGACTTTTATTTCCACCAATATCATTGAGATATTGGTTATATTGCTCAACACAATACTTAAATTTTAAATTTTTATCTTTATTAGTTTTTATTATCTCACTTATTGAATTAATCCAATATATTGTACAAATAATAATTTTCTTATCTGTATTATTTTTACTATATTTTAAGAAGTTTTTCAATGTTTTAATATAACTATCATTATCTTCACTATCTAAACTATTAGCTTCATTACCTATTAAGCTAGTCATCGTGGATTCCAAATCCCTTAATTTATGATTAATTTTGGAATCCATTCCATCTAAATTCTTATTTAATTCTTCTATTTTAAATTTCATATCATTAATCTGATTCAGTCTGTTTGCTGCTACATTTATTTCTTGTGATACATCTGCAAGATTATCAAATGCATCCTCAAATTTGCTCTTTGTTTCTCGCGATACGTCTACAAGATTATCAGATATATTTTCAAGTTTGTTCTTTGTATTATTAGATTTCTGTTCCCCATTTATTGTCACTATTATAGCAATTATTGATAATATTATTGATGATATTGCCACTGCAAAAGACACTTCATCTACAAATTTGATATTCCAATAACACGACGTTGTTATAAAAATTGCTATAACTGCTATACTAATGATTATAATATATGTTATATGTAATTTTAATTTTTCATGATCTACTATGC
>ENA-UOOK01005629-UOOK01005629.1-fermentation-metagenome-genome-assembly--contig:-NODE-5629-length-12502-cov-3.934924_pt1 | contig 12502 bp, 12 predicted proteins | sample MGYA00245777_ERZ724023 | MGnify/ENA primary metagenome ERZ724023 (study PRJEB28704, sample SAMN03018312) | fermentation metagenome | biome: anthropogenic terrestrial biome; feature: soil; material... | reverse complement strand
GTTTCTGTTATGGAGCTCGCCTATATGACCGGTTGAAGAAGGCCTTTTGGTATACGGTGAAGATTGGAACGGTCTTTTTAGTGATCTGCACTGTCGTTGGTATCTGTTTCAGTTCTCAGATCATCATGATATTCCGGAATGATCCCGATGTGGTTCGTATTGGCCATGTGGCCTTGATCTGGCAATTGTCTACATTCCCGTTAGATGCTTTTTCCATGGCAAGTAATATGATGACTCAGGTATGCCGGAAAACCTGGCGTGCCAATATCCTCTCATCGGCACGCCAGGGACTGTTTTTCATCCCATTGGTTATCATCCTTCCACGATTCTTTGGCATTTTAGGTGTAGAGATGTGCCAGAGCTGGAGTGATGTCCTGGCTTTCCTGTTGACGATTCCGATAATGGTTTATACGTTCAAAGAACTTAAATAAAGAGAATAGTCATCAGAGAGATTTTCCCGGTAATGACTGCTCTGATGAGGGGTGGACTATTCTTGAGGGAAAGATAGATTCTTTTCTTTGACTTAAGAATGAAGGTTTTACAAATGAAAGACGATAGGGATAGAGAACATGGTCTGGCATGGCCTGTCATCATGAATTCCTGGTTTCCATTTTGGCATTTTATGCACCACTCTCAATGCCTCGGCATTCAGGAGAGGATGAGCAGATTTCGTGATTCTGATGTTACTGAGGGTACCGTTCGGATTGATGATGAAGGAGACGATGACTTCCCCCTGGATCTTGCTTTTCAGTGCCGCAGGAGGGTACTGGATATTCTTGTCGAGCCATTTCATGAGCTCTACCCAGCCGCCAGGGAATTCCGGTAACTGTTCCACGATACGGAAGTTGATGGCCTGGTTGTCTGGAGTGGTTTGTGTCAAGGCTTGCAGCTCATTATTATGAGCCTTGTCCCCGCCCTTTCCCGTAGCAGCTACACTGGAGTCAGCCCCTTCCGTACTTTCCCCTGCATTACTAGTTCCGCCCGGTGAGCCGTTATTATCCATCGTAGCCGCATCAGGAGGGATGACCGGCCGCTCCTGTTCCTCTCCGAACATTTTCAATACCTTTTCGCCTTGTTTGACTACTTTGTGGGATGCATATCCCGATTGACGCCGGGACAACTGGTTCCCCTGGGCCAGGGGAGGGAGAGCTTTCATGTTATTAAACTCCACGCTTTTGATGTCGCGCAGGTTCATGGAATGGTTTTCGATGAAGATGAAAATACCTGCACCCAGCAAGATGACTACAGCAGTGCCGATAATAATGAGCAGAGCCATCAGATTCCTTCTTGGAGCTCCCCGGCGAAGCCTGTAGGCTCCGTATTTCTTGTTCCGGCCGGTAAATACCAGATCCAGCCATTTCGGGTCATTTAAATCTACTTTTGGCATTGCATGATTTTGTCTTTTCCTTCGTTTCTATCGGATGGGACCAATAAGGAAATGGTCCCTTCTGATGTCAGGTGGACTTTCAAACCGCAAAGTTATGTTTTTTTCTCTCGAAATCCAAATTTTTACAGGCAAATGTTCCTTAAATATTCGTTGTATCCTGATCTTTCCGTTGGCATCTCATCTGCTGTTGGTCCTGCTCCTGCCGGGTTGATCTGATCGGAGTGTTCACGTGGACCTTCGACCGGTACTGGCTTCCCCCTGGTTCCGCGGGTCAGCCTGGGAGGATGGGACAAGTCCTTCAGGGAAGTGAATATGATGGATTCTGTAAAAAATTCAAGAAAGAAATTTGGAGAATTGAAGGGAAAAGGTTAAATTTGCGAGGACAGAACCCCCGGCCTCAGGAGATAAAGGTTTCCGGGTGTTCTTTCAGAGGAGGATGATTATGGGAAAATCGGTCAGTCAGAACAAGCAGAATGAAGTGATGCTCCTGAGGAGCACCTTCGACCAGCGCCTTACCTTAAAGTATGCACCCGGCATCAAGGCTGGTTTCCCTTCGCCGGCCGAATCATACGAGGTGGACTCACTTGACTTCAACAGGGATATGATTCGCCATCCGGACACAACCTTTTATGGTCGAGTACGGGGGGACTCTATGATCCAGGCTGGGATTAATGACGGGGATATATTGGTAATAGACCGTTCTCTGGAACCACAGAACGGTGATGTTGTCGTAGCATTCTATGACCATAAATATACGGTGAAGTTCTTTGATAATACCCATTATAAAGAAGGATATATCGAACTGAAACCGGCTAATCCGAAATATCCTGTATTCCGTATTACTGCTGCTGATGACTTTACGATATGGGGAGTTGTTCAGTATACGATTAAAAACTGGCGAAAATAGGAAAGGAGTTTTGATGTATTATGCCCTTGTAGATGTGGATAATGCGTATGTCTCGTGTGAACGTGCTTTCCGTCCCGACTTGAATGGGAAGGTAGTTGTCGTGTTGTCCAACAATGATGGTTGTGTCATCGCGCAGAGCAATGAAGCTAAGTCAATGGGTATCGAAAGAGGGACTCCTTATTTTAAACTATCCGAACTTTTTCCGGGGAAGCAGATTTATGCCTTTTCGTCGAACTATGAACTTTATGCCGACATGACTCGTCGCTTGATGAATATCGTGAGTCGTGATGTGCCGGAATTCCATCGTTATTCTATTGACGAAGGATTCTGTGTCTTTCCTGATATGACGGAATCCGATTTGAAAATCTGGGGCGAGCAATTATATGAGCGTATCTGGCGCGGACTGGGAATTCCTGTGAGTGTCGGCATCGGCAGGACAAAGACACTGGCTAAGGTCGCAGGTCGTTTTGCCAAGGTCTATCCGGGATACCACCATTGCTGTATAATCTATACAGAAAAGCAGCAGAAGAAGGCTTTGGATATGTTCCCGATAGAGAAAGTATGGGGTATCGGTCGTCGTTGGGCAGAGGCCCTTCAGTTATCACAACTCAAGACAGCCGGTGATTTTGCAGCTCAGCCCGAATCATGGGTTCGAGCCCGTTTCAATGTGATCGGGCAAAGGACATGGAAAGAGCTGAATGGGCAGGATTGTATCCCTGTTGATGACATGAATCTGGAGAGAACGAGGAAAAGAAGTATCTGTGTCTCCCGTTCCTTTCCTCATCCCATCTATCAATTTGAAGATATCAGAACGCATGTAGCCAATGATGCAGCGAGGTGTGCTGAACGGTTGCGCCAGCAGCATCAGGTCGCTTCGAGAATTGGTGTTTTTATAGACACAGGTCCTTATCGTGGAGCCCATCATTCTAATGGGATGTTCCGGATGCATACCCTGCTGACACCTTCCGCCAGTACGAGGATTATTGCAAGTACAGCGTTGCGATGTCTTAAGAGTGCTTTTCTGCAGGGATATTCCTATAAGCGAGCCGGAGTACTGTTGATGGATGTCTGTCCGGACAGTGGGGTCCAGACCGATTTTATAGATTATCGGCCGGATCGATATAAGAAAGAATGCCGCCTTGATGCCATTATCGATCGCATCAACCGGATCAACGGGAGTGAAACTGTCGTTCTGGCCGCGAGACAGTATACAGCAAAGGACGGAAAAGGTAAGGCGGTGAAGTTTGCTGATGCAATCCGGCGGAACCGGAAGAGCCCTGAATATACCACAAGGTGGTCAGATATACTTGAAGTTGATTGAACTTCTGTTTTCGAATCATAAAAAGAGAAAGATATGGATACGGTACTTTATATAAAAAATATGGTGTGTGACCGCTGTATTATGGCGGTGACACAAACTCTGAATGATCAGAACCTGCATCCGATGAGTGTCGAACTGGGTGAGGTACATATAGCTGATGTGTTGTCGGACGGGCAGAAAGACCGTCTTCGAAGAGCATTGGAAAATCTGGGTTTTGAACTTCTGGACGACAGGCGTCAGCAGACGATCGGTCTGATCAAGAATGCCATTATCCGACTGGTACATTATAATAACGACCATTCTGCAGTGAATCTTTCTGATTATCTCTCGGAGAAGTTGCATAGTGACTATTCTGCACTGAGCAAACTCTTCAGTGAGGTGGTAGGTAAGACGATCGAACGTTATTATATTGAGCAACGTGTGGAGCGGGTAAAGGAACTGATCAAGTATGACCAATTGAGTTTGACTCAGATAGCCAATGAAATGAATTATTCCAGTGTGGCATATCTTTCCAGCCAGTTCAAGAGTGTTACAGGGATGACTCCGTCCGCATTCAAGGCTCAGAAGGAGAATACGCTGAGAGCATTGGACAAGATCTGAGGTTGAAATGATATAGATTTTAAATAAAAATATAATGAGATACGGAATAATTGGAACTGGTGCCATCGGTGGCTATTATGGTGCAAAACTGGCAAAGGCTGGTGAAGAAGTATATTTTCTTTTTCATCGTGACTATGATGTGGTCTGTAAGAATGGATTACAGGTAAATTCCTGTGATGGTGATTTTCATCTCTTTCCTGTGCATGCCTGCCAGCATGCGGAAGATATGCCGCAATGTGATGTGGTGCTGGTGGCCTTAAAGTCCGTAAATGAAGCCTTGTTGAAGACATTGCTGCCACCACTTCTGAAGCCCACTACCTTAGTGGTGCTGATTCAGAATGGTATCGGAGTGGAAGCAGATGTCCAGCGGATGTTTCCTGATACATGCCTGGCTGCTGGTCTGGCATTTATCTGTGCAGCAAAAACAAAACCCGGCATCGTGGATCATCAGGCCGAGGGCTCTATCAATATCGGCAACTACAGTTGTAAGGACCAGACCGTTATGGATAATATGATTTCGGAGATGAAAGCTGCCGGCATAAAAGTGGCTGAGGTGGAATACCATGAGGCGAGGTGGCGCAAGGCAGTCTGGAACATGTCCTTTAACGGGATGACAGTGGCCTTGGATACCAATACAGATGCCCTGCTCTCCAATCCAGATACCATGCGACTCATCCATGATCTGATGCTGGAGGTTATTGACGGTGCCAGAGCCTGTGGAGTCAATATCGGTCATGAGTATGCAGACAAATCGATTACCTATACTCAGGCTATGCCTCCATATCTTCCCAGTATGAAACTTGATTATGATTTTCATCGTCCGATGGAGATCTATTATCTCTATACCCGTCCGATAGAGGAAGCGCGTAAAGCCGGATATGAGATGTCAAAGTTGTCTATGCTCGAAGCGGAACTGAAATTCAAGGAGCGGAACCGATAGTTATCCATGTGTTTCTAAGAGAAACTGCCAGATAGATTGATTATCCTCCTTGATGTAATGTTCGTTTCTTTGTCTTTTTGTAATAATTTGTTATAAAAAAAGGATAAAAACTTGTAATTATTAAAAACGTTCACTATTTTTGTCGTATAGAATCTAATCTTAATTCTCTCATGCATGAAAATATTAATTGCCGGGGGTACCGGATTTATAGGAAAGGCCTTAAGTTTCTTTCTTGTTGGAAAGAAATATGAGGTAAACGTTCTGACCAGAAGGAGGATACGTGATACGGGAGATGTGCACTATTACCAATGGGATGTAGAGAAAGGTTTTATCGATCCACATGCCTTTGATGGAGTGAATGCAATCATCAATATGACGGGTGCCAATATCGGAGAAAAGCGTTGGACCACAGTCAGGAAACAAGAGATTATAAGCAGTAGGCTGAAACCTCTGAATCTTCTCCTGAAATACGTAGAAGAATCTGGTCATAGAATAGATGTGTTGATATCATCTTCTGCTGTAGGATACTATGGAGCAGTAACAACTGACCGGATCTTTACAGAAGAAGACAAGAATGGTACGGATTTCCCTGCACATGTTTGCAAATTGTGGGAAGATACTGCCCGAAAGTTTGATAAGGTAGCCCGTCGGGTAGTCATTCTGCGTAAAGGTGTCGTAATCGGCAGAAGTGGGGGAATGTACCGAAAATTACAACCTTTGGCGAAACATGGAATCAATGTTGCTTTAGGGAACGGCAGGCAATATATTCCATGGATATGTATTGGCGACCTGGTGAGAATCTATAGTTATATTTTAGACAATAAGAAGATGAATGGTATTTTCAATGCGGTGACCAGTGAGCATATTACCATGAATGATTTCTCAAAGAAGATGCTGCATTCGTTTGGCAAGAGAAATATTCTGCCGAATGTTCCTTCCTGGGTTATCAGAGCCCGCTTCGGAGAAATGTCTGAAATGTTGTTACGCGGATCAAGAGTCAGTAATGAAAAGATCAAGAGCATGGGCTTTGGCTTCTGGTACCAATCTATTCATCAATGCCTGTGATTTTACTAATGATTATAAAAGTGAAAAGTATGAAGAAAATCTTTTATAGATTATTGTTATGAATGAAGAAAATTTGGATCAAGCAAGAAATTATTTTAATGACTTGGAAAGTCAGGTAGCCTTGCTTCCGGAAGATCAACAAGGGTTACTGTTCCGAAAGTGTGCGGTCAACTGTGTTTCTAATACGGTATTGCCTTTTCTGCGAGCACGACGAGAGAAGTGCGGGGGAGATCTGGATCTGTTCTTTTCAAACCAGGAAGATTCGGAATATTCGTTTCAGAGGGTTATAGAAAAAGGTCATATCTATGAAATGGGATATCCCAGATGCTTTTGTTTTATGCACAATATGGGATTTGCAAAGTCAAAGATACATTGCGAATGCTCAAGACAAAGTATTCTGTTTATATTACACGAATTGTTTCCCACTAAGGATTTTACAGTAGATATAGTCAGTACGGTCTTGGGCGGATCAGATAAATGTACATTCAGAGTAACGCTATGTATTTGATAGTTGCCAATTATTAAGGCAGACAGTCTATCACATTTTCTGGCAGCATAATCGAACAATCTGCAGAAACGAGTGGATGTTCTTTTAAAAATAGGACATAGACAATTTTCTTACCTTGTGAGAAAGGAGCCTTCTGAGTCTTAGTTTTTAACTGCTGCAAAAGTCGGTCAGCATAATCAGCTGACTTCCATTTGCATTCTCCCACGAGAATGGTAGAGGGATTGTTGAAGTCCTCTGCAACAACATCAAATTCCAAGTCTTCGTATCCAATAGGAGTCTTCTTGCCTTCATCAAATATAGGTACCTTTCCCCACCATCTCCTTGCTACATTCCATGTATGGCCAAATAGAGTATTGCCAGAAACAGCAATCTGACAGAGTCGTTCCCAAATGAACGAAACATGTTCTGGCATCTCTGTGTGAATTGTATCTAAAACAATTTGCTTTCTTCCCAGTGAGAGCAAAGATTTATTAGGAGCTATGAAACGATAATAAAACGACATGAATGGATCATCTATCCGATAGATTGTCTTTTTTGTCTTCTTTTCATTTTCACCAAAGGGTACTTCCTTTCTTATATATCTCATATTTGAAAGGTTGTTAAGAGGCTTGGAAAGTTCTGTCGTTTTCTTGCCAACGGCATTAGCCACATTGGAAAAGCGATTATTACCATTACCCAGTGCCGTCATAATAGAGGCATAGGGAGCAATTTCAGAAATATCATCCATAAATAATGCTGCTGGCTCATCATAAAGGACCCCATGTTCATCAAGTATCAAATGATCAATTGCATCTGTCAGATCATCATATTCCTCGCGAAGAGCCCAATATCTGGGTACACCTCCCCAAACACTGAATTCTTCAATACTGTTGACGGCGTTCCATTTCATAGCTTTATGCCAATACTTCAATCGAATAGGCTGGAGATTAATCTTTTCATGGGCTCTTCCGTAAAGAGGTTCTGAGGAGTCTAACACGATTTTCTGCATCATTCTTTGAGATGAACCACAAATGATAAGATTGAATCGGAGTTCACCACTATCCAATAACCTTTGCAAAGTGGAAGGTAATGAAGGTGTTTTCTCAACCAAAAAAGGAAATTCATCCAATACCAATGTGGAATTTTCCTTGCATACCAGATTGAAGTTCATCAGAATCCCTTCCCAGGATAAATATTGTACAGCATCGAAGTGGGGATAAGAAGCATTGACCGTATGTGCCAGCAATGACATCTGTACTGCTTGTTCATTTTTCTCAGCTTCATAATAGACATCATTCTCCTTTAACACCCTTTTGATAAGTGTTGATTTTCCGAGTCGTCTTCGTCCATAAACAACAATGAATTTTCTTTCCTTGTTATCTAGAGCTTTATGAAGAATATGCTGTTCTTCAATTCTGTCTATAAACTTCATGTTTTTAAAAATGATGTTTCAAAATATGTTTTTGCAAATATACATCATTTTTTAGTAAAACGAAGATTATACAGTTTATTTTTATGCGTTTAGTAGAATAGTTGGTGATATTAAATTTGTTTACTCTAAACTAATTGTCTGAATTGGATTTGCATTGATTCAATTCTGTCAACAGGTATATATTCCACTTTTTTTCTTAAGAAAGATTCATTGTATTAAGCCATCAGCCTCATTACTCCAACGATCAATGTAATGGAACAGATATCCGAACAAGACGATTCAAAAGGATCGTAATCATTATCATCAGACACAATAAGGATATGCTTCTTATCTTTACCCGGTTTGACACGCTTGACAAGAACTTCCTGCAAAGTATCCATCACATAAATATTATTCCACTGAAAGAAAAAACAGTCGAAGAAATACTCTTGCAAGCCACGATATCACCCGGCTTGAATGCAGGAAGCATAGAAGTCCCCCTAACCGTAAAGAGATAATCAGCACCATCAGAAGAAGGTGTGATATATGGCTCACACTTGGAAATCTCCTCCTTCGAAACCATACCGCCCTTTTCATTCAGAGGAATCAACGGAATACCTTTCTTATAAGAACTCTTAAGAGAAGGAGGTCCTGCCGTTAAAATATCTTTATTATCAGAAGAATCTTTTTCAGAGCCAAGTTGATGACTTCTGTTTATGATCATATTTCCCTTACTGGAAAATAACCAATCAGGAGAAGGATCAGAATATGCTATTAGAGTATTTTCTATATTTCGCTATATGTGGTCCCCCTCCTGCTCGGCTACTTCCTGAACGAAGAATTAGACATACCGATGCTTTTCTCAAAGGTAAAGACCGATATATTCTTATCATCTAGATATTAATTGATGCGCTCCAGCACCATAGTGTGTGTTTCCTTAAATGATGTTAAATAGAATATATTCTAATAAATAATTTGTCTATTAATAGAATATTATCTATATTTGCAGCTGTATAAATAGTTTACCAGTTACAAATATAACATAATAATCTATGGAAAAAGGGAAAATATTAGTAGAGTTTGGAGAAGGTCGCCGGATTGCAAAATTATTAGGATGCACGGAAAAAACGGTGAGTCTTGCCTTGAATGACAAGAGAGAAACAGCATTGTCGGAACGTATCAGGAAAATAGCGATATTAAGGGGAGGAATATTGAAAAGCAAGTAACTGTAGAACTCTTATTTTAGCCGTCATCTGAATACCAGATCTGATAGGCACCATGAAATGTACAATATCTTAGAAACTATCTTTCAGTAGGATTTTAAGGTGATTTTATTAATATTTCTCTGATGTGATAGAAATGAACTCTATCTTGCTTTATAAAATATGAATGTCGGGTTGTGACCCGCCTGAATCGCAATATACACTCTTTTATAAGAGTGAAGAAACTAATCTATCTGCTTTTACGGACTATATTTATGGATGTGGATTTATTCTTCATTCTTTATATCTTGTTTTCCGTCAATAAGGATGCTAAAAACGCTACTTAAATTAAAATAATCTGTTAAAATGAAAATCAAAAAACAATTATGTCTTGTTATGGGTGTATTGTTAATTGGAATTTGTTTGATGTCATGTACGGATGACATATCAAATGATGATCATTACAAAAGACCTAGTTGGTTAAGAGGAAATGCTTATGAAGTATTACAGAAAGAAGGTAATTATTCGATATTTCTGAAAGGTATAGATCTTTCTGGATATAAATCGATTGTTGATGGGAATAGTGTTCTTACAGTGATGGCGCCAAATGATGATGCTTTTAAAGTTTTTCTTACTCAAAAAGGATATAGTACCATTGAAGAGATGCAAGAAAAGAGCCCCTTATATTTAAAGAAACTAATAGCCTATCATTTAATATATTATTCTTATGACTGGGATAAATTGGTCAATTTCAGACCTTCTGCTGGAGATGGAGCTACTGACCAAGAAAAAAAACAACATGCGGGCTATTATTACAAATATCGTACTCATAGTTTTGATCCAGTAGGACAATCACGCGTAAAACTTACGCCGAATGCATCAAGTGATACGCTAATTCACATTTATCATTATGAACGATACCTTCCTATTTTTTCTGATCAACTTTTTAAAACAAAAGGTATTGATCCAGTGTATAATTATCAGTATTTCTATCCTCATTCAAAATGGAATGGTATCAATAATTCCTCGGGTTCATTTAATGTCAGTAATGCTCAGGTAAGTGATAAAGGAAATGTCATTACTGATAATGGATATATATATCATGTTGATCAGGTGCTAGAACCACTAAATACGATTTATGATGAATTGAAAATCCGCCCTAAATATTCAGATTTTCTGAATTTATATGATACTTTTTCAACTTATTCTTTGGCAGATGATGCTACAAATACGAATTTAGGCTATCAAGCTTATATTCATGAACATGGAGTGTTACCGAAGATTGCAGTAGAATGGCCTACTTTAGACTATAAACAGATGGATATATTGAAAACACAGGGGTATAATATTTTTGTACCTTCAAATACGGCCATTGATAATTTTTTTAAAACCTATTGGACTTCTGGTTGTGGATATAATTCATTGAATAATTTGGATCCCTTAATCTTACGGTATTTTATTTATCAATTTTTTACTAGAGATAATATGATCGTTTTTCCAGAAGAAATAAAAAAAGGGAAGGTGCTGACATATTATGGTACTCCTGTTAATATAGATCCTGATCAAGTGACAGATCGTGTAATCTGTGAAAATGGAACTCTATATGGTATGGATCGTATAGATGTACCGGCAATATTTTCATCTGTTTTAGGGCCTGCTCTTAAAGATAGCACTTATATTGATTATTTATATGCATTGTCTGGAAGTAATTTGATTTTGTCTTTAGCATCGAATAAATCCTGTTTTGTAGCTCTTATACCTAATAATCAACAGTTCTATTACAGTGACCCATCTATGAGACTGTATTCAACAACTTCCGGTAAAGTGTTGCAACAATACAGTGATGTAGTAGGTGATTATACAGACCTATCTTCAAGTGCAATGTTGGATATTGTGAATATGCATACAGCGTCGAATATATCGGGTTTAAAGATGGATGGAACACAAGTAGTTCAAACTAATAAATCATTTAATTATTGGTATATGCATAATGGAAAGATAACAACAAATGCTCTTTTTAATCAACAATTAGAACCAGAGTATACAGGAACTCCATTTGTAAATTTGCATGAGATATCGAATAATGGTAAGGCCTGGAATAATGGCCGAGCATATTCTTATGATGCTACTGCTATCTTTCATACTGCTGCTGGGGACGGGCTGGCTCATAAATTAGCAGTCTGCAATGATAAAAATTATCCTTATTACCTTTTTGCCCAACTACTTCAGAAGTCTGGACTCGTAGATGGAAAGTCAAAAACAATTAGTAATAAAATATTGCCTACTACAGATACAAGATTTATTGTCTTTATTCCGACAAATGAAGCAATAAAAAAGAATATAAAAGATATCCCAGGATGTTCAAAATTGAAAGTTTCAAATGGGGTGTTGTCAGGTAGTTTTTCTTCTTCTAATAAACGCCAGTTAGCTGCTTATTTATGCTCTTATTTTATAACGTCAGCCGTGAGTATCATTACTACGTATCCTTATCCAGGGTCAGATTGTCATGGAACCTTTCATACAGCAGGTAGCTATCAGATAAGGATTCAAGATAATGGCAGCCAATTGAGCGTGAATTTTGTTGATGCGAAAAACAACAATAATGTTTCTGTAAATTCAAGATATTTTTATTTACCATTTGCTTTTAATGACGGATGTTTTCATCTTATTGATGGCATATTAAAATGAAAAATAAGCAAGCTATGAAAAAAGAAGAAGATCATAATATCTTATTGAAAGTAGTCCTATTGGTATTACTAATCAGCGGATATACATTAAGATCCATTGCGCAACAAAATGTGATTACAGGTACTGTGCTGGAACAGGAGGGTAACGTTAAAGAGCCTGTGATCGGGGCTAATGTTGTATTTGTGAATTCCCAGAATCGTTATGTACAAGGTACAACTACAGATATCAATGGAGATTTTAATTTACAGGTCCCGGATAATGCCACGAATATGAAGATACGTTTTTCGTATATAGGTACCAAGACGCAAACTCTAAAATATAAAGGACAGTCTCATTTCAATATTGTTCTTGAGGACAATTCTCATACGGTGAGTGAAGTTACGGTTATAGGTAGAAGGACTGACGGTATGGGTATATCAAAATTGGAACAGACATCAGCTGTACAAAGTCTCAAAGTATCGAATATTGTAGAACAGTCTCCTGTAAGTTCTCTT
>ENA-UOOK01005628-UOOK01005628.1-fermentation-metagenome-genome-assembly--contig:-NODE-5628-length-12505-cov-2.989398_pt1 | contig 12505 bp, 13 predicted proteins | sample MGYA00245777_ERZ724023 | MGnify/ENA primary metagenome ERZ724023 (study PRJEB28704, sample SAMN03018312) | fermentation metagenome | biome: anthropogenic terrestrial biome; feature: soil; material... | reverse complement strand
AATTATGGAAAAGTATCTAAAATTATTACAGAAGTAAAAGCAATGAATATAAAACTTATGCCACCAAAAATAAATAAATCAAAAGAATATTTTACTCCTAATACAGAAAAAAAAGAAATATTATTTGGAGTGTATCCTATTAAAAATGTAGGTGAAAAGGCAGGAAGTGAAATTATTAAAGGATATCCATATAAAGATTTTACAGATTTTAAAAATAAGATTTTTGTAAAAGGTGGTAAAGTTAATTCTAAAGCAATGGTTTCTTTAATTAAATCTGGTTTTTTTGGGAGTAATAAAAAAAAGTATTTTAAAAAATATTTCAATTACCAATTTTTAAAAGATAATGAAAATAAAATAAATAAGGAATTTACTCCTTATAAGACTACTTCAAAATATAATTTAAAAGAATTAAAAGATAAATTTGGAATTGAAGAAAAAGATAAAAGTATAAGATTGCAAAAATATAACGAGATTATGGAAGAAGTATTTAAAAAAGAGAAGAAGGAAAAGTTAGAAAATTTAAAAATACAAAAGAATGAAAAAATTATAGAATTTCAAAAAAAATATATGGAAAATGAAAAAATGTGGGAATTTGAAACATTATCAATGTTTATAACTAGCAATCCTTTTGATAAAACAAATAAATATTTAAAAAAACAATTTAAAGATTATGAAACAGGCACAAAATCAATTTGTATTGGTGCTATATGTAAAATTGATAAAAAAGGAAATGGCTCAAAACAAAATGCCTTTATTGAATTTTATACAACAGATGGTGTTATAGAAGCTATATTTTGGTCAAATATCTATTCAAAATATCAAAAATATGTGGAACGTGGTAATTGCTTAGTTTTGAAAGGAAGAAAAGATGCTGAGAATAAAATTACAGTTTCAGATTTAAAACCTTATGATCAATGGGTTTTACAAATGGAAAGGAAGTATTCTAATGAAATCAAAAGTAATTAATTTTATAGCAAGACCAATTGTAAAATTATTTTATAATGAAAATAATAATTATGGAATTTACAAAATAAAATTAACCGATGAAGAATATATGCATATAGAAAACATAGCAGAAAAAGAAGCTATTGAAGCACTTGAAGAAGATTTTAATAACGATTGCTATTACGCTATTATATGTGGTAGTATGCAATCTTTAGATTTATATACTAATTATAAATTTGAGTGTTCTGTTAAATACAATAAAAAATATTCAAATTATCAATTTTTTGTTTATAAGGCGACTTTAAATGTGCCTAAAACAATTACAGAACAGGAAGATTTTTTAAAAGTTTTAGTTACAGAAAACCAAGCTAAAAATTTATTGGCTGTTTATCCAGATATAGTAGAAAAAATAATAAATGGAGGTGAAGATATTGATTTAGACAAGATTCCAGGCATAGGTGAATCAACGTTTGGTAAAATAAAAACGAAAATTATAGATAATTATATTATTTCTGACTTATTGTCTACTTTAGCTCCTTTAGGAATTACATATAATCAAATAAAAAAAATATCTACACTTTCTACAAATCCTGTATTGTTAAAGCAACAATTAAATAAAAATCCATACATATTAACACAAGTAAATGGATTAGGCTTTAAAAAAGTAGATGGTATAGCTTTAAAAATAAATTCTAAATTAAAAATAAGCAAATTACGTTCACTAGAGTTCATAAAATATGTACTAGAAGATATGGCAGATAGTATAGGACATACATGGGTTGAAAAAATAGATATTATAGAGAGAGCAAGAAAAAACATTCCAGAATGTTTAAATATTATAAAAGAAATTATAGATACAAATGACTTTGACAATTCTATATTTTATATAGAGGGTGATAAAATAGGTTTAATGAGAAATTATAAAATTGAAAAAAACATATATCAAGATTTAAATAGAATAAATAATTCAGAGTTTAATTTTGAACCTATAAGTGAAGATGAATTAAATAATATAATTTTAAATTTAGAACAAAAACAAGGATTTGTATATTCAGAAGAACAGAAAGATATTATAAAAAAATCAAATAATAAAAGTAATAATGTAATAATTGTTTCTGGATCAGCAGGTTCAGGTAAGAGTACTGTATTAAAAGGAATTTTATCTGTAATAAGTTCTATGAAATGTATAGAAAAGAATGAAGATGAAATATTTCATACCCAACCATGTATATCTCAATGTAGTTTATCTGCTAAAGCTGCAATAAGAATGCAAGAAACTACAGGTAGACCAGCTTCAACGATACATAGACTATTAGTTTTCCAAAAAAATGGTTTTGCATATAATAGAAATTGTAAACTTATGGATGATGTAATTATAGTTGATGAGTTATCTATGAACAATATATCTATATGCAATAGTTTATTTCAAGCTGTAAAAAATGGTTGTAAATTAATACTTGTTTTTGATCATGCACAATTACCACCTATTGGTGCAGGTGCAGTAGCATATGATTTGTTGGAATACTCTAATTTTATAAAAGTTAAATTTACTGAAATACATAGACAAGCAAAGTCATCAGGAATTTTAGTAGATGCAAATTCTGTAAGAGTACAGAAAAATCCTATAAAAAAATTAGAACAAAAAATTATTCATGGTGAATTACGAGATATGCGATATGTTTTTTCTACAAATAGAAACGAGATGAGAAAATATGCCGTAAAACAATTTTTTAATGCATTAAATAAATATGGTATTGACGATGTAAGTATAATAACCCCTAGAAAAAATACAGTAGTAAATTCAGCGTTAGAAGTAAATAAAATAATTCAAGATAAATATTTACCTTTAAATAAAACAGAAGAGATGAAAATGGGAAATAAATCATTTAGAATTGGTGATAAAGTTATACATAGAAAAAATAATTCAGATCAAAATGTCTTTAATGGTGAAATTGGATATGTGTTTAATATAGATTATGAAATTGATAAAAATAATAACAAAATTAAAACATTATATGTAAAATATAAAGATTTTATTGGTTTAGAAGATTATAAGATTGTAAAATATTCTTCATTAGAAGAATTTAATCAATTAGAATTAGGATATACTTTAACAACTCATTCTATGCAAGGAAGTCAAGCTAAAGCTATTATAATACTTTTAGATAATACCCATTATAATCTCTTGGATAATACAATGTTATATACAGCTATTACTAGAGCAGAAAAACATTGTATGCTAATAGCAGAACCAGGAGCATTTAAAAGGTGCATATTAGTGAACAAAACTGTAATTAGGCAAACATTTTTAAAGAGATTTTTTAAAAAAGAATTAATAGCTTAAAAATTAAATTAAAATAATAAATAAGTCACCATAAATGATGTATTTTATCAAAAATAGCCAAATAATACGATTAAAAAAGTGAATAAAGTTGTACTTTTATCGTAAGTATAAAAATTAAATAAAGAAGGGTGATATAATGATTAAATTTTTATTAGGTTTTATTATAGGAGTATTCTTTCTCCCAACTACAAAAGAAATAATTTTTATTAATGGAATAAGAAATAATATGTTAAAAGAACCTATAAGTTTTATTAGAAAAATATTAAATAGAACATTTAAAATATAAAAAAGGAGATGATATATATTGAATATAGATTTAATGTTTTCTAGTAAAAATATGAATTGGGAAACTCCACAGAATTTATTTGACAAATTAGATTCAGAATTTCACTTTACATTAGATGTTTGTGCCACAAAAGAAACTGCTAAATGTAAGAAATATTATACTCCTGAAATAGATGGATTAAAACAGGATTGGCAAGGAATAGGTTGGTGTAATCCTCCATATGGTCGAGGTATTATTAATTGGATTAAAAAAGCATATAATGAATCAGTAAAAAATAATTCTACTATTATATGTTTGATACCAGCCAGAACAGATACAAAATATCAACATGAAATTATATTTAAATATGCTAAAGCTATTTGTTTTATTAAAGGTAGATTAAAGTTTGGAAATTCAACTAATTCTGCACCATTTCCTAGTGAAATAATAGTATTTGGTAAAGAATTAAATAATAATCAATTTAAAATATTAAATACAATAGGATTTACTATCAGAAATTTTAACTAAAAATTAAATAAAAATATTTTAGTATCTATTGACAAATTAGTTGATAGGTGCTAAAATATAACTATAGATTAAATAATAAAGGAAGTGATTAATTGAAATACCAAATTAAAAAATGGTTTAATAATAACTGGTATGATATAGATATTGAAAATATTAGAAAAGATGATGTTATTAAAATTTTTAAAGAAGATGGAGAAGAATTAATTAATGATGAAAAAGAAAATATGTTTATAGTTAGAAAAGATGCTTATGAAGATGATAATGGATGGAATATTAAATATGTAACATTATCTGACAAAGAATTTTATTTAGTTAAACAAATAGAAATGTTAAAAAATAATAAAGGATGATTTAAATGAATAATTTTAAAAAATGGCTTATTAGAGTAGTAGACGTTAAAATATCAGTTGGTAATATATTGCTCAAAGATAAAATATTACTCCCTAAAAATACTTTTGAAGATGAAGTATATATAAATTCTTTTATAGAAGAAAGAATGATGCCAAAACTTAGAAGTAAAATAATAAAGGAAAGGATGATTTAAATGAGAGATTTTAAATTTAATATTAATGATGAAGTTTATATAACAGATATGGAGGAAGAAGATAGTGTATATTTTACTCTCGGTAGATTATTAGCTACAATGGATAAAATAAATATTAATAAACTTATTAGTAGAACAATAGTTGATGATATAAAAGTAAAAATAGTAAATAGAGAATCCTCAGAAGAAAATATTTATCTTGTATATGATTGTAATCTTAATTTGTATTATAGTGTGTTAGAATATGATATAATAACAGAAGAACAATTTAATAAGAAATATAAAAAACAAGAAACTGATAAAAATGGTGGACAGATAGAACTTAAACCTAAATATGAAGTTATATCACCATCAACTATAACAGCATTTGATGAAAACAATAATAAATTATTAAATATTAAACCACTAAATGTTGACTCTATTGAGATAAAATCTTCTAAAAAAGAAGAAAAATCTGAGATAAAAATACCTTCTCCAAAAGAAATTAAAGATTATTTAGATCAATCTGTTATAGGTCAAGAAGAAGCTAAGAAAATATTATCAGTAGCAGTACATAATCATTATTTGAGAATAAAATTAAAAAAAGAAGATAATATAGAACTGCAAAAAAGCAATATTTTAATGTTAGGTAAATCAGGTACAGGGAAAACTCTTCTTGCTGAAACAATTGCTAAATTTTTAAATGTTCCTTTTGCATCAATAGATAGTACAGAATTTTCTCCTGTGGGTATTGTAGGTAAGAAAGTAACTGATATTGTACAGAAATTAGTTGATAATGCTAATGGAGATATAAAAAAAGCAGAATATGGAATAATTTATATGGATGAATTTGATAAATTAGCAGAAGGTAGTAATGGAAAACATGCAGTTATGGGTAACGAAGTACAATCTACATTTCTAAAGCTAATAGAAGGAACAGAAATAGAAGTATCAGGTTCAAATAATGCTTTCTTTATTTTTGCAAATTCTACAAAAACTATTAATACTAAAAATATCTTATTTATATGTGGTGGAGCTTTTTCAGGAATAGAAGAATTAGTAGAAACTAATGATAAGGAAGAAAAACAAGTAGGATTTATCAAAAATGAAATTAAGAAGAAAGAAAAAGAGAATGTTTGGGATAAAATAAATCAAGAACAAATAATCAAATATGGGTTAATGCCAGAAATAGTAGGAAGATTACCTGTATTGATTAAATTAAATCCACTTAATGAAAATGATTTAATTCATATTCTTACACAGCCTAAAAATGCATTAATTAAACAATATCAAAAAATGTTAGAAATGGATGGAATAAGTTTAAAGTTTACGGATGAAGCATTGAGATTAATAGCTAAAATAGCAATAGAAAGACAGATAGGTGCTAGAGGATTAAGAAGCATAATAGAACCCTATATAACACAAATTCAATTTAAAGTTCCTAATGACTGTTATAAGAGAGATTTTTATTCACAACATTGATTATATTGGATTTATGAGTTTATAAAAGACAAAAAAATTATAATTTTAAGCCACCTTTTGGGTGCTAAAGCTACAATCATGAGTATAGAAATTATAGACAAAGACATATGCCCTTGGAGTGGTCTGGTTTTGATGTGGAAAATGATGGATAGAATGAGTTTGATCGAAATCCTCTCCACTGCAGGTTTGCCTGAGCAGGGTTCTAACCATGGATATTCTCCTGAACAGTTAATCAAATATTTTTGGGTGTCGCTTTGGTGTGGTGCTTCTTGCTTTGAACATACGGAGATTCTTCGTGAAGATCACACTTTGAAAGAGTTATTTGGCTGGAAGCGTATGGCAGATCATAAGGCTTATCAGCGCTATTTCAATAAGTTCGACCGGGCAATACAACGGCAATGAATAATTTCATCAGTTTCTTTTATGACATATTTGAAAAACTATAAGGGAAGAAAGTTGGCTTGGTTAGAGCCGATAGCGGTTTTTTCTGTTGATAGATTTTAGAGGAACCGGAAAAAGAGGAAAACAAAATACCTTATATTATTGCATGCCGTTTCAATTCAAGGGTTAAGTATACCATTGTCAGATATCAAGTTTGGCAAGAAGTTTGTCCGGGAATACAAATAGCAGAAACAACTTATCAGGCTGATACATGGAATAGGGCGCGTCGTATCGTAATGGTGCGTCAAGAAGAGAAGAAACGGGCAAATGCTATAGGCAAGAAGATAGCTTCCGGTTGCTTGTTCCCGGAAGAATATGAAGCAGGAAAATATAGATACAGCTGTTATGCAACCAATATGACGCTGCCTTCTGATTTAATCTGGCGCACTTACCGCGTACGTTCTGACTCTGAAAATAGAATCAAAGAAATCAAATACGACTTTGCCTTTGATCACTTTGTCTTAAAAGACTTTTGGGCAAGTGAAGCCGCCATGAACTTTATAATAATGGCTTATAATCTTATCAGCTTATTTCGGCATGCGTTGATCAATTCATCACAAAATCCATTCTTGAAAACAATCCGGTATAAGTTATTTGTTATACTGGGATATATAACGTCCCATGCTAAAGGGAAATCATTCAAGTTAGCCTTAGGAGTTAAACGACGATTCGGTTTCATGGGAATATGGGAGGCAGCTCAAGGATCTGACCCCAAAATTATGTTCTGAATCTTTAATGTCCGATTTGGGTTAATTTAATCGATAGGGCAAGGCAAAGGCTCCATACGCACACCCACCAGCGGAACATTTCTGACGGGCACTACTTCCAAGCCACTCACTTAAAGAAAGGTCGGCAGGCACCTGTAGTTCTATCCTTGTAAAAAAACATATTGTTAGTATGGACTTGCCAACTTATTTGAGACAAAAAGTTAAGCGACATTTTTAATTGACTCTTTTTTAATATTATACTGTTCCCAGAATTCATCGATTGTCAAGTTACCCAATGCTGAAAACCTTCTTTTATGGTTATACCAAGACTCGATATACTCAAATACTTCAAGTTTCATCTGTTCCTTCGTTTTAAGCCGGGTGCCATAAACCAGCTCGCACTTGAAGGTCTTGAAGAAACTCTCGGCAACAGCGTTGTCCCAGCAATTGCCTTTCCCGCTCATGCTTTGCACAACATTATGGTGTTTCAGCAAATTAACGGTTTGCTTGCAAGCGTACTGAACGCCCCTGTCGGAATGAAAGATCATTCCCTCGCTAAAAGATCTTCTCCTGTTTGCCATCCTGATAGCCGGGAGAGCCGTCTCGGAGGCACTCAAGGCGTCACTGATAGACCATCCGACAAGCTTGCGATCGAAGAGGTCGATCACGCACGTGAGGTACAGGAACCCATCCTTGCAGGGGATGTACGTGATATCGGACACGCACGCCGTCGCCGGGCTGTCCCGCTTGAAGTCCCGGCCCAACAGGTTGGGTGCCACACCATGATCGTGGAAAGCATCCGTCGTCACCTTGAAACGCTTCGAGAGCTTGCTTCGCAACCCCATCGCTTTCATGTGGCGGGCCACGGTGGTCCTCGAAACGGGTACCCCGTCAGCTTGCAAGTCCTTCGCCAACCGGGGACTTCCGTTGCGACCCTTGGCCTCGAAATAGGAGTCCCTGATCTTTTCACGGAGTTCCAACTGTTTTCTCGCCCGCTTGCCAAGCGGCTCCTTCAGCCAACGATAATAACTGCTACGCGATACGCCCAGTACCCGGCACATCATCTCGATCGTCCATTCCCGAGAGTGGTAATCCTTTATGAACATGAATATCAACGACCGCTCGTGGAGATGATGCCCAAGGCTTTTTTTAATATGTCGCGTTCAGTCTCCGCCTCTTTCAGGCACTTTTCAAGATCAGCGATCCGATCGGCATCTCCACCCTGGAAGCGAACCCCGTTCCCGGGGAAGCTGCCATCTCCTTTTTCCTGGTACTCCTTACGCCAGCGGTATAGCAGGGCGGGAGAAATACCCAGCTCGTGCGCCAGTTCGGAAACATTCTTCCGATCCAGGCTAAGTTTAACGGCATTTTCCTTGAATGCCTTGTCGTAATGCGTTCTTTGCTTTCTCATATCACACAAAAATAAGCTTTTTATGCTTAACCTCGTGTCCCAGCAAAGTTAGCAACTCCAAGAAGAAGCATCCTTTAAAACTGAGACACTTTCCACATCTTGTGGATTGACAGCTTTCAAATCTCCCTCCACCCCATCAATAAGTATAAGAGTTGAACCTCCGGCACCAATTGATGTTTCTCCTCTGACATTAAGTGAAGTGGAACGAGATGGCTTACTGTCAACAAATGATATATTTAAGCCTGCAACTTCACCTTGTAATGAACGTGCTAAATTAGCTGTTGGGCGATTTGCTATTACATCACTCCCAACTTGCTCAACTGCTCCAATGAGATCGCGTTTTTTCATGGTTGCATATCCAACAACAACAATCTCATCAAGTAAACTAGAATCATCTAACATCACTACTTCTAAAGTATTTGAATCATGAACTTTTAACTCTTGAGTAATATAACCAATGTAAGAAAAAACAATAATTTCCCCTTTTGAAACTTGAAGGCTAAAATTCCCGTTAATATCAGTTACCGTTCCATTAGTAGTTCCTTTCTCTACGACATTTACACCTATAAGAGGTTCGCTATTGTTATCGGTAACAATACCTTTGATAATATTGTTCTGCGAGAATAATTCATTTGGCAAGAACAGAAAAATTGTTAGCAGTAATAAGTTAAATTTTACAAAAACAGCATTCATATTAATTATAATTTATTATTTTTTTAGTGTTAGCTACAATACTACTGCCCATGCGCCGGCAACGGTACATACAGCCGCGGCCCTTTCTACTGCTTTATTATGTGCCTCTTCCATTACTTCTCCTTTCAAGAGGCTGGTAATAAATGCAGCGGTGAACGAGTCACCGGCGCCGACAGTATCCACTACATCTACCCTGGGAGTTTCTATAAAAGATTTTTTTTCAGGGGAAAAGATCATACTAAAAGCTGCACCTGCTGTTAGAATCAAGTATTTCAACTTATAAGTTTTCATTAGCCATTGGCAGGCTTCGGTATCACCCATTTCTTTCAAGGAAAACATTTCTTTCAATATTCCCAATTCATCATCATTCAGTTTAAGAATATTACATTGCTGAATGGACATTTTAATTAAATCAAAAGAATAAAATGGAGCACGGAGGTTAATATCGAGGATTCTATAAGCTTCATCAGGTACTTGCGAGATAAATTTCATTATTGTATGTCTCGAAGTTTTTGAACGTAATGCAAGTGTACCGTAACAAACTGCGTCAGTTATGCTTGCTATTTTTGTCAAATCTTCCCCAAATTGAATATAATCCCAAGCCACTTCTTGAGTAATGGTATATGTCGGTATCCCTTGGTCCAATTCAACTTTTACAGTGCCGGTTGGATAGTCTACTTTTGCAATGCGATACTTGATTCCGATACTATCTATCAGATCCATTATTTCGTTACCGAGATCGTCATTTCCAATTGCACTAATTGCATAACTTTCAGCACCGGATACAGAAGCATGAAAGGCAAAATTAATTGGTGCTCCACCTGCTTTTTTTCCAGCCGGGAACATATCCCAAAGAAGCTCCCCGATGCCTACGATTACGGGGTAATTTTTATTCTTCATGATTAAAATATTAAATTAATTTCTCGGAGAATTCCAATTTCTCCTGATTCGGACCAACAATAGTGAAAAACCTTACCCCGTTTTCCCAAAAAGGAAGAAACTGTACAGAGTCATGTAGAATGGTGTATCCAGCTGACTTTACTTCTTCATAAACTTGGTCAATGTTAGTTACATCCATTGCGATATGATCAATTGCGCCTGCTTTCATTTCGGCATTGTGGTTCTCGTATGTCTCGATCATTAGGTCTTTCATTTTTAGGAAAACCACTTTTTCATTTGCTTCTTTATTAAAAGTTGCAAGTGCAACTTCGAAACCGAGTCCTTGATAAAAAGTTACGGTTTTTTCGATGTCATTCGTAGGAATACCAATATGTTGTATTCCATTTATTAGGTTTGCTATGTTAAGTTTCATGTATTTTTGTTTTATTTAAAGTACCTTTCGTTCCATTTATATCAACTTTCATATTAGTTATTTTGCCTTCTTGTTTATTCAGAGTCCGCAAGAGTTTTAATTCGTGAACCGTAAAGTGCATAAAAGAGCATCACCAATTCACATATGATGACTATTGACCAAGTCCATTGCCAAGACCCAAACAAATCTGCCATTATTCCTTGGAGTACAGGGAAAACTGCCCCACCGAATACCCCCATCATGAATATTCCGGAAGCCTTAGAAGTGTATTCTTTTAGCCCAGAAGTGGACAAGGTGAAAATACATCCCCACATTACGGAATGGCAAAGCCCGACAGCGACCAGTACCCACAAGTTATTATTGAGAATGGCGATGATCGTGAGAATGGTCGCGACAATGGTAGTAGCTATTAACTGAGTGCGGGCTGAGATGTTCTTAAGTGTTCCTGAGATAATTCGTCCAACCATCAGACCTCCCCAATAAAGCGTGGCCAGTAAGGCAGGCATTCCCAAATCCAGCCCTCCGACAATTAAGTTTTGGTTGCCGAAGAAAGAGAGTAGTATCCCCTCTTTTTCAATTTCCATGGCGTGTAGGTTCACGTTCACACCAATAGACACCTCAGCCACCACATAGAAAAAGATCGCAATAACCCCCCAAGTGAAATGGCGGAAAGACCAGATGCTTTTTTCAAGTTTCTTTGTGGGGTTTGAACGAATTTCTTCCAAATCGGGCAACGGTAGTTGGCTGGTTGTCAGTGCAACTGCAACTACACAAGCTGCAATTACTAGAAAGGGTACCAATACTTGTCCGGCTGTAACCTGTTCAATTGGAGTTCCCGAGAACATCACAACCGTGACAAAAAAGGGTGCGATGGTAGTTGCAAACGAGTTGAATGAAAACGATATATTCACTCTCTGCACTGGTTGAGTCCCTTTTAGCGGGTAAGCAGAAATATATGGATTAATAACCACTTGCAATATAGCCGCAGATGTTCCCATCATAAAAGAGCCCAATAAGAAAACAAAGAATCCATAAGGTATGGTGTCGGTTGATATTTTGAGTACAAGATGGTTGTAGTGGATTGACATCCATGAGGACAGGGCATACAACAGCACCCCAACCGTCATAATCCATAATGCCCTCATTACTGTGGTTTTAAAACCATGTCTATCAATCCATTTTCCGCCTAATGGGCTATTGATCAGGTATCCCAGGAAGAAGAAGAACGAAATCAGTGTGGTAAACGTATTTCTTAACTTTTCCGCATCAGCAAGAAAAGCGACTTTCAATGGTCCTTGGCACTGACCATTCACCGTAGTCATGAAGCCCACGATGAAATAGATAAAAGTCAGTACCAGAAAGGGGGCAATTCCAAACTTTTGTGTTTTCATAATCTTTAATCTAATGTCAGTTTATTGATTTATTATTTAACTAAATTTTCTAATAAAGGCAATACTCCTTTGTCTTTCAGATCTTTTACCATGGGCACATAGGTTTTTGCGAAAGAGTTTGCTTTTTTCAAGTCAGTGCTTTGGAACGCTGAGAGAGCCAAAAAGTCAATCGGATCATCACTATCAATCAGATGTTTATCATTGGCTGTCAGCCAAGGATCATTGATTTCAAATGATACTCCTTGATCGTCTATCCGATATTTTAGATAATGACGGTAAGAAGCAATAGAAAATGCCACTCGGCTCATATCTGCGTTGTCACGAATCATTTTAATGAGGTTCGGCATTACATAAACAGGGTATTTTGAGGCGCCATCGGCACATAGCCTGCTTATTTGGTCACTTACCGAGCGGTTGCCAAAACGTTCGATGAGAGGCTGTTTGTATAGGCCGAGGTCGGTAT
>ENA-UOOK01005627-UOOK01005627.1-fermentation-metagenome-genome-assembly--contig:-NODE-5627-length-12506-cov-6.090675_pt1 | contig 12506 bp, 10 predicted proteins | sample MGYA00245777_ERZ724023 | MGnify/ENA primary metagenome ERZ724023 (study PRJEB28704, sample SAMN03018312) | fermentation metagenome | biome: anthropogenic terrestrial biome; feature: soil; material... | reverse complement strand
ACCTACGGTTCCGGTTATTCCCTTTATATGTGAAGTATAAACCTTTTCTAAGTTATCGCTTATCTGCATTAAATTAGTTTCGGCTTCCGTTAAAAACGACTCCACATCCCGTATATTTGTGTCATAGATTTCTGTAGTCCTGTATTCTCTTCTTAGCTTATAAGCCTTTATGGCGGATACGGGGTCTTCTGAACCCTTAAAAAACTTTCTGCCTGTATACACTCTCTCATATAAATAATTCAGCTGATTTGCCGATTTATTTAAGTTTCTCGTGTATCTGTTTGACATCATTCCGGTTGTTATTCTCATATACTACACTCCCATCCTGTTAATCAGAGTATCCAACATTTCATCCAAGGTAGTCATCAGCCTTGCGGCCGCATTGTAAGATTTGCTGTACTGAAGCAAATTTATTCCTTCTTCATTTAAATCGACGCTCGACATGCTTTTTCTCGCATAATCTATGTGAAACTGTGTTTCGGCATATGTATTATAGGATGTTTCCGTACTTCTGACCTGAAGGTTTAATTTTGTTGTTGTATAGGATAAAAATTCCTGAAATGTTCCCTTAAACAATGGCCTTTTGGTTTCGGCAGTTCCGTCGCCGTCTGAATCTATATATGCCGCATAGTCCTCAGATTTTTGAAAGCTGTCTATTATCCTTAATATGTTATCCTTTGCTCCGGAGCTGTCGCCGTCAGACTTTACAACTGTATTTGTAATATAGGAATCTGTTGCTTCTGACCAATCATCTGAAATTTTTATATTTCCCGCAGTTATTTCTCCTCCGCCTCTTGCTTCAAACAGCGGTCGGTCATCCCATTCCTTAACGGTTCCGTCGTCATTAAAAGACTTGGGCTTTCTGTTTAATACATTCATCATGTCTGCAAATTTAACAGCTAAGGTATCCAACATATTCTGATAATATTGAACTCCCCTGTCATTTTCAAACTCATTGTCAGACTGTGCAAATTCACCTCTGCCGTTTAAAAATTTCAGATATCCGTTTACCTGTCCGCCGGTTATTTTTGTGCTGATATCTGTTTCTTCGGCTATTGTACCGTCATCATTTCTTTTTATTTTATTTATACTGATTATATTATTGTAATTTTTGACACCTAATTCAGTATAACTATTCCTGTTTACAATTTCTTCCGGTGTGCCTCTTAATCTGATAACAATCTCATCAATAACATTTCCTCCGCCTATATCAAGGGGCTCCACATCAACCTCTATGTCAAGATAGCTTGAAAGCTGATCAATAAGCATATTTCTTTCGTCATTCAACTCTAATGCAGGATTGCCGCTTATATTGCTTTCTCTTATTTGCTTGTTTAATTTGGCGATATTTTCCGATATTTGATTAATGTCAACAACAGCGCCATTTTCTAAATAGCTTAACTGCTGATTTTTTACTGTTTCCATTTCTTTGGAATAGTTATTTAACATTTGGGCAAGCATTTGGGCGGACGTTCTGACGACACCTTCGGAAACCGGGTCTGATGGACTCAGGGAATGGAGCTGCCTTAACAAGTCGGAAAATTGAGCGTCAAGACCATACATTCCTTCCATATCCTCCATGGGTATTTCATCAAGTATATTTTCCAAATCTTTTAATGCCTCGTATTGCGTATATTCACTTCCGGCTTTTGAAGATTCCATCCTGTATCTCAAGTCCAAGAAGGAATCTCTGAACTGACTTACACCCTTGGCGTCAACACCTTGTCCTATAATGACACCTGTGGTGGCTAACTTCATATTTCTTGCACTGTATGCTACGGAATTTATGTCAAGCCGCTGCCTTGTATAACCCTTCGTATTGACATTTGCCATATTTTGACCGACTATATCAAGAAAATATTGATTAACTTTTAAAGCGCCTGTGGCGGTTTTATATCCTAAAAATGTTGGTCTAAGCATAATTTCTCCTTATATTTTATGGGAAATCAATAAACTTTTCTGAGTATTTTTGTTTTTCCCATTGGAATATGTGTTTTCTTTTTCTCCTAAGCTGACCATTGCCTTGCCAATTCTGTTAAGCCGAATCTCTATTACGGTTTTTATCAGACTGTTTATTTTCTTCAGTTCTGCTATGGTATTTCTTAATTCTTCATAGGGTTCTTCAAGCTTCTCGATTCCTGTGGAATCAATTATTTCCTTCAGTGTCCTTCCGCTCATCCCCAATGAATCCATCAGTTTTTCCCTTTTTAATTCAATGCCTCTCATTTTAAGATAGTATGCCTGCTCCTTAGCTACTATATCATCTAAGGCTTTTATATCATTCTTAATTACGGCATCGTATTTACTGTACTCCAAATCTAAAAATATTTTGTACAATTCAGCATTTTCTCTTAACAATTCATATAGAGTATCCATAATCCAACCTCTACCTTAATATTTTTCTTACTATTTCTTCCGCATCTATGCTGTAGGTTTTATTATTTATGCTGTCTTTGATTTTATTGATTTTTTCGGCGCTTGTATCTTCCTTTATTTCGGATACAATGTTTTTCTTAATTGAACTTACATCGACTTTATCTTTAATATTTTTATTTTTAATTTCTATTGTGTCATACTTGCCGGCTTCGTGAATTTCTTCTTTCTTAACCGGTTTAGCGTTCATATAACCCATATAATTGTTAATGTTTTGAATTTTCATATACATTACTCCCGAAACTTATTTTCAAATTATTCTTCGGCACAAAAATGAAAAAGTTTATGCATTTATTATTATTTTTTCTTCATCAAGAACCAAAAGTATATGATTGTTTTTGTGTCCTTGTGCTACACCGATTACATAACCGCTGTCATACATTTTTTTTATTTCTTCGGTCTCTTCATAAGCTGTAATACTCTCTACGGATAAAACCGCATCTACGATAAGACCTATAATCATATTATCCTTTTCCAGTACTACAACCATTTCTTTACTTTCCTTTGCATCTTCACTTTCCGCTGCGTTCTCCGGCTTTGATTTTATTCCTAGCAATATTTTCAAATCAATCAAAGGGACTACCTTCCCTCTTAAGTGTATAAGTCCCGAAACATGCTCCGAAACATTTGGAATATATGTTGTTTCATCAGGTTTGATAACAATCGATGTTATGTTCCTGCTGTTTATGGTGTACAACTTTTCGTTGAGTTTAAATATCAGCCAGGGAGATTCTTCCCTTGTTTCCTCTATAATAGTATTCATATCATGTTTCCTTTGCATCCTTATTTACAATATGTCTGATTATAAAACCGATAATTCCTCCAAGCTGATAATTTTATTGAGATCCATCAATAAAATTATTTTACCGCTTAATTCGGTCATCCCTGTTATGTAAGTATTAACATAATCCGAACCAATCTTAGGATTAGTTATATCTTTGTTGTTTATATTTATAACATCGCTTACAGAATCAACAATAAAACCCATGTGTGAATCGTCTGTCTTTGTTATAATAATGCATCTTCTGCTATCTGCAATTTCTTCTCTTTTTAACCGTATTCTGATATCAATTATGGGAATAATAATTCCTCTTAAATCCATAACACCCTTTGCATATTCGGGAAATTCAGGTACAACGGTAATTTCCTTCATTCCTGTTATTTGCTCAACATCTGAAATAGGGATTCCGTACAGCTGATTGTCAACAAAAAAAGTAAGATATTGACTGTATTGTGTATCCTCATCTTCAAATTGTCCGTCAAAAAAATTATTTAAATTATCCACAAAATCACCTCATACACTTTAATAAGATATCGTCACATTTTATAAAAAAATTAGAAAAATAAAAAATATTATTATAAAAATATATAATAATGAAGATATCAGAACTAAAAAAACAGCCAAAAGATTTATCTAATGGCTGTTCTAACTGTTCATGGGGACATTCCTTTAATGCTTACCCTCAGAGGCTTTCTCTTCATTGAAGGTGTGTACCCATTCCTCTGTCTTACATCATACCCATTCCGCCGCCGCCCATTGGTGGCATTGCAGGTTCATTTTCTTTAGGTTCATCTGCAACCGCTGCTTCTGTTGTCAACAGCATTGAAGCCACGCTTGCTGCATTTTGAAGAGCTGATCTTACAACCTTTGTGGGGTCAACGATGCCTGCTTCAATCATATTTACATATTTTTCGCTTAATGCATCAAAGCCTATTCCTTTGTCGCTATTTTTGATTTTCTCAACTATTACAGAGCCTTCGAGACCTGCGTTGATTGCAATTTGTCTAACCGGTTCTTCCAATGCTTTCTCGATTATCTTAGCGCCTGTCTTTGCGTCTCCTTCTAAGCTTTCTGCTGTCTTGGAAACTGCACTTATTGTATTTAACAGGGCAACACCGCCTCCGGATACCAAGCCTTCCTCAACAGCCGCTCTTGTAGCGTTTAAAGCATCTTCTATTCTTAATTTCTTTTCCTTCATTTCGGTTTCGGTAGCTGCTCCAACATTGATAACCGCTACTCCGCCTGTTAATTTTGCAAGTCTTTCCTGTAACTTTTCCTTGTCAAATTCAGAAGTTGATTCTTCATACTGAGCCTTGATTTGTTTAGCTCTTTCATCAATTTCCTCTTTTTTTCCGCCTCCGTTAACTATAACGGTATTTTCTTTATCTATTTTAACTGTCCCTGCATTGCCAAGCATATCCAAGGTTGTTTCTTTAAGGTCTAATCCTAATTCTTCCGAAATTACCTGGCCACCCGTAAGAATTGCAATGTCTCTTAACATATCTTTTCTTCTGTCGCCGAAGCCCGGTGCTTTAACCGCAACACAGTTAAATGTTCCTCTTAATTTATTCACTACCAATGTAGCTAATGCTTCGCCTTCCACATCTTCAGCTATAATAACCAAGGATCTTCCGGTTTGAACAATTTGCTCCAAAACAGGAAGCACTTCCTGAATATTTGTGATTTTCTTGTCTGTTATTAAAATATATGGGTTTTCAAGAACAGCTTCCATCTTTTCTGTATTTGTTACCATGTAAGCTGATAAGTATCCTCTGTCAAACTGCATACCTTCAACTACGGTTAAGTCTGTTCCCATAGTCTTGGATTCTTCAACAGTTATAACTCCGTCCTTGCCCACTTCATCCATTGCCTGTGATATTAATTTTCCTATTTCTTCATCACCTGCGGAAATAGATGCTATCTGTGCAATTTCTTCAGATGTTTCCACTGTCTTGGTTATGTTTTTAAGTTCTTCCACAGATGCTTCAACCGATTTTTGGATTCCTTTTCTGAGAATCATTGGGTTGGCACCTGCGGCAACATTTTTAAGACCTTCTCTTATTATTGCCTGTGCCAATATTGTTGCCGTAGTAGTTCCGTCGCCTGCCACGTCGTTAGTCTTTGTTGCAACTTCTTTAACTAATTGTGCTCCCATGTTTTCATATGGGTCAGGTAATTCAATTTCTCTTGCTATTGTAACACCGTCGTTGGTAATTTGCGGTGAACCGAAGGATTTACTTAAAACTACATTTCTTCCCTTTGGTCCTAAAGTAACCTTTACTGTATCTGCTAAAGCATTAACGCCTCTTTCCATTGCACGGCGTGCATCTTCATCAAATTTAATTATTTTTGCCATAGTATCAACCTCTCCTTTTCTATTCTATAACCGCTAAAACATCAGCTAATTTAATTATAATTAATTCTTCACTGTCAATCTTTACTTCTGTTCCTGCAAATTTGGAGTAAATAACCTTATCTCCTACTTTAATTTCATCTTTTTTCTTCTCATCGCCTGTTATTCCCGCACCAACTGCAAGAACTTCCGCAACCTGAGGTTTTTCTTTAGCGGAGCCCGGTAATACTATGCCGCTTTTTGTTTTTTCTTCGGCTTCAGTCATCTTAATTACTATTCTTTCGCCTAATGGTTTTACTGTCATAATCAATTCCTCCTATTTATTTAATGTTAAGATATCCGATTTGTTGTTAGCACTCAACGTCATAGAGTGCTAACACTTAATCTTTATATTACTCATTTATCTTTATGATTTCAAGCTCCATTTATGTCGATTTATAAGTATTAATGTGTCAATACATATTATTTGCTCGTGTTTTCTTTATTTTACTTTAAATTTCTTTAAATTTCTTCAACTTCAAAATTTATTTAAATAATAGGTGCCTTTTTAATAAATATGTTATATAATTGATTGACTAGTATAACACATAGGAGGGGATGAAATGTCTCTTGTAACGTCTAAGGAAATGTTTAAGAAAGCATATGACGGCAAGTATGCTGTAGGTGCCTTCAATGTTAACAACATGGAAATCATACAGGGAATCGTAGATGCAGCAAAACAGGAAAATGCACCGCTTATACTTCAGGTATCTGCGGGAGCAAGAAAGTATGCAAACCCAATTTATTTAAGAAAGCTTGTGGAAGCAGCAATTGAAGACACAGGATTAGATATTTGCCTTCATTTAGACCATGGCGAAGATTTTGAAATTTGTAAGCAGTGTGTTGACGACGGTTTTACATCTGTTATGATTGACGGCTCTAAATATCCTTTTGAAGAAAACATCGCTCTTACCAAAAGGGTGGTTGAATATGCCCACTCAAAGGGTGTTGTCGTGGAGGCAGAGCTTGGAAAATTGGCAGGTGTTGAGGACGCGGTAAAAGTAAATACCAAGGATGCTACATATACGGATCCTGACCAAGCTTTGGAATTCGTGGAGAGAACGGGAGTCGATTCCTTGGCAATAGCAATAGGTACAAGTCACGGTGCCTATAAGTTCAAGGGGGATCCAAGCTTAGACTTTGAAAGGTTGGAAACTATTTCAAAGCTTCTTCCTGATTTCCCGTTAGTTTTGCATGGTTCCTCCTCGGTTCCCAAGGAATTTGTAGACCTGTGCAACAAATACGGAGGACAAATACCCGGAGCTGCCGGTGTTCCCGAAGAAATGCTGAGACGTGCTTCTCAGATGGGAGTATGCAAAATAAATATAGATACTGATTTAAGACTTGCCCTTACTGCATGTATAAGACAATATTTTGTTGAACATCCTTCTGAATTCGATCCAAGAAAATATTTAGGACCGGGAAGAGTTGCGATTAAAGATATGGTGGCACATAAAATGAGAAATGTTTTAGGCTGCACCAACAAAAGATAACATACCTTGTTATTCTAAGTGCGGCTAAGGATCTCTGCCAAGGAAACGGGGTTATTTTCATCACGGATGACAGCAACCCCGTTCACTTGTTTCTACATTTTGAATTTTTTGATTGATGTTTGCAGACCTTGCGCCAACTCAGTCAAGCTTTCGCTTGTGGCTGAAATTTCCTCCGCTGAAGCTGCCTGCTCTTCTATGGATGCGGTTGCCTGCTGTGTGGCGGCAGAGTTTTCTTCCGCAATTGCAGACAGACTTTCCATGCTTGAAAGTATTTGTTCCTTCATTTCTTCTGTCTCTTTGCCTGTAGCATTCAATTGCTGTATTTCATTATTTGTCTCTTTCATAGCCTTATCTATCAGCATATATTTATCCTTGCTTCTGTTGACGCTTTTAGTTTGCTCTTCGGTTATTGCCAAGCCTCTTTCTATTGTATTAACTGCATTTTGAGCATTTTTTTGCAGCTCACTAACTATTTCATCTATTTCCTCCGTAGACCTTGATGATTGAAGTGCCAAATTTTTAATTTCTTCCGCAACCACCGCAAATCCTTTGCCCGCACTGCCTGCCCTTGCTGCCTCTATTGTGGCGTTTAAAGCAAGTAAATTGGTTTGCTGTGCAATTGAAGAAATAACACTGCTCGCTTGTCCGATTTTCTTGGAGCTGTCATTTGTTTGTATTATAACTTCCTTTACTTCGTTTGTTGCTTGATTATTTTCTTCCGTTATCCTATATAAGCCTTCTATTTCCGTTAGGCCTTCATTTATAATATTAAATACCTTATTTGTTTCTGTATTTAAATTATCCAAATGCAATTTGTTTTTATCAACAATATTACCTAATTTATTTGCATCCATGGCACCTTCCTGAGTACTCTCCGCCTGATCCGAAGCACCCTTTGCAATTTCTTCAACCGTATGGGAAATTTCCATGGCGGCGGATGCGGATTGCTGCGATGCGGATGACAACTGTTCTGACGCTGATAAAACCTGCAATGAGGTATCATTGATTTCTGTGGTAATTTCTATAAGAGCGTCCTTAATAGTTTGAAAAGCATTAGCTAAATTTCCTATTTCATCATTTCTATTTTTATATTTATCCGGTATATTTTGTGTTAAATCCAATGAGGCAATTATTTGAGAATATTGTACGCCGAAAACTAACGGCTTCGCGATTGAGTTGCCTACGATAAAGGCCGCAACAATACTGATTGCTATAACAGTTATTACCGACTTAATTATAACACTTCGCAATTCATGCGTGGATGATAAGGCTTCATCCTGATCGGTTGTGACAACCAAAAACCAATTACTGTTTTCTATGGGCGCATATCCGGAAAAGAGTTCATCTCCTTGATAAGAATAATCACTTACTCCCGACCCCTCTGCTAATACCTTTTCAAATAAGTTTGATATTGACTTTAAGCTTTCATCTTTTTTTGCTTCTTCAATGGGATTAAACTGGGAAGATACCATTTCCCTGTCGGGATAAGCAACTATTGTACCGGCTTTATTTATAATGTAACCGTATCCGCTTTCGCCAAGTCCCGTATCGTCGATGATTTCACTTAAAGTATTGCCGTCCCTTCTGCCTACTAAAGCTCCCACAACCTGACCATCCCTGCGTATGGGTGTTGCATTCATTAAAACAACCGTGTCGGTTATTCTGCTTACAATAACATCCGATACGTTTGATTGTCCCGCCAATGCTTTTATTACATGTTCCCTGTCACCCATTTGAGCTTCAGTGCCATCAAGATATTTAGTATTTCCGCTTAAATCGACAACTCCTATATCAAGAAAATTTGTTTCTTTTAATATATCTTGCAATATGGGGCATTGTATTTCCCAATCCATTGTGTTTACTCCGGGTATTAACGCGATCATGTCCAGTGTTCTCTGTTGGGTTTCCACTCTGCTTGCTGTTACTTTAGATGCCTCTTTTGCCAATAAAGCAAGAGAATTTTCCGCATTTTGAATTTCAATTTCAGTAGAACTTTGAATTGATATCATCCCCAATGTAACTGTAGATATTAAAATTAAAATTGAAAAATAAAAAATTAACTTAAATTTAATACTTTTGATTTTTATTCCTTTCATTATGCTCCTCCCTTATGAAATCAATTTTTTCATTAAAAAAATGATACTTTATATCATTTGGTGTTTTTACGAATTTAACGTAAAAGCTATATAACTTTATAACCTGCCTTTGTCATATATTTATTATGTCAATACTATATCGGTTTGTTTTGATAAAAATTTATAGATTAAAATGTTTTTTATGTTACAAATAAAAAGGCTGAGCTTTGCTCAGCACAGTTTATTCTATTTTTAAATCATTTATGTAGGTTGAAACATAATTTTTATCCACTGTTACGACGGCGAAATATGTTTCATTTTCTTTTTTGATTTCCTTTTCTATTAATTCTACAAGTTCATTGGATTTCATATCATAATCCACAGGCACAACCACGTCAAATATTAAATTAGTATGAGTTTCTCCCTTAACAACTCTGAAATCATGCATGGTAAGTTTTTCATCAACCGACCTTACAATCTTCTCCGTTATTCTCCTTAATTCATTTATTTCCTTATCATCCGTAATTATAGGGTCTAAGTGAATTACAAGGTTTATATTTAAATCCTTTGCAAAATCTCTTTCAACATTGTCAATCACGTCATGTGATTTCAAAATGTCTTCCTTTGCGTCAACTTCCGCATGAACCGTTGCAAAGTATCTGTTAGGTCCGTAATTATGAACCACCAAATCATGAATATTTATTATCCCTTCATAGGATAAAATTTTATTTTCTATTAATTTAATGAATTCCGAATCAGGCATTTCCCCGATTATGGGATTCAGTATATCTCTGAGTATATCGTATCCCGAATATAAAATGAACAATGCCGCAAGAACTCCCACATATCCGTCAACCTCATACCCTGTCAGCCTTGATACAAATAATGACAAAAGAACAACAGATGTAACAATAACATCATTCCTCGAATCCGCGGCGGCGGCATTAATCGTTGCGGATGATATTTTACCTCCGAGCTTATTGTAAAATACAACCAGCCATATCTTTACCAATATCGAAATGATGAGCACAATTACCATCTCTATCGAAAAGACTGTTTTCTCCGGATTAATAATTTTATTGAAGGATGTTTTAACAAGTTCCACTCCAACCAAAAGGACGGCAATTCCCAAAACGAGACCTGTGATATATTCCATCCTTGCATGACCGAAGGGATGCTCCTTGTCGGCAGGCTTGTTGGAAATCTTAAAACCTATGAGAGTTATTACGGAAGAGGCTCCATCGGACAAATTATTTACTCCGTCAGCAAGGACAGAAACACTTTTAAACAGTATTCCCGCTATGATTTTGCTTATGCTTAACAATGCATTCGCAATTATGCCCGTAATGCTCGAAATCGTGCCGTAAGCTTCCCTTACCTTTGAATTGTTTACATCCTCATAATTTTTAATGAATTTTCTGATAATAAAATTAGTCATCTCATTCCTCAATCAACTACAGTTTTTTATATAATTCTTCGATTTTCACTTTTAAATCATTATATTCATTGTATTTTTTATTATACTCATCTAAATTTAATTCACTGCAATCATTATTTAATAAGCTTTCAAGGGCAATTATTTTGCTTTCCGCAGCAAGTATGGTACCCTCAAGCTTTTCTAAGTCTCTCATTGCTTTTTCTTTGTTTCGTGCCTCTTCCTTTTTTCTTTGATATTCTTCCTTTCCCAAAGATACGGTTTTATTTTGCAGGCTGACTCTCTTGCTTTCCTCTATCCTTTGCTTTTCCTGCTTATAGCCTTCGTAATCAAAATCATACATCTTAAATGATTTGTTCTCTATTTCGCCTATACAGGTTGCTATTTTGTCGACAAAATACCTGTCATGGGATACGAACAGAATCGTTCCGTCATAATTAATGAGATTTTCCTCCAATATTTCTCTCGATTCAATATCCAAATGATTGGTAGGTTCATCAAGAATTAAAGTGTTCACATTCTCATAAATGAGCATACCTAACTTAAGTCTTGATTTTTCTCCTCCGGACAGTGTATTTATATGTTTAAAAACATCCTCCCCGGTAAATAAAATTTTAGCCAACTCTCTTCTTGCTTCACTGATGGATATTCCATAGTGATATGAAAAATAATCAACAATTGAAACATCCTCTCTGTCAAAGCTCACTTCCTGTGGAAGATAACCGATTTTAACGTTCGAGCCTAATTTTACAGATCCTTGGTCGTTTGATATTTCGTTTAGTATGATTCTTAAAATTGTTGATTTTCCGGTTCCGTTTTCTCCTAAAATACACATTGAATCTTTATAATATAAAGTAAAGCTTAAATTGCCGAACAGCCGCTTCAATCCGAATCTTTTACTTATATTGTCCACAGTAATTACTTCCTTGCCTGTCCTTGCCACTCCCTTAATGTTAAAATCCGCTGCTTTTTTATCTACTATGGGCTTTTTGATTAATTCAATTTTTTCAAGCCGTTTTTCTAACTCCTTTGCTCTTCTGTACATTTTATCGCTGTCCCGCATTTCGCCCCAAATACGGTATCTTTGAATTTGCTCTTCCATCTTCTTTATTTTTTTCTGCTGATTTTCATATTCCTTCATTGCCTGCAGAAAGCGAAGCTCTTTTTCTGTTGCGTATTTTGTGTAATTTCCGTAGTATACTTGTACTCCGTCACTTTCAAGAGCGATTATTTTGTTTGCAACCCTGTCAAGAAAGTATCTGTCATGGGAAACAATTACAATAGTTCCCTCATAAGAATTTAAATACTCTTCAAGCCATTCAACGGATTTAATATCCAAGTGGTTTGAAGGTTCATCCAAAAGCAGAAGCTCAGGCTCCTCCAAGAGCATTTTGCCTAAAATCACTCTTGTTTTTTCTCCTCCGCTTAATAAATTAAACTTTCTCTTTTGCATTTCTTCATTTATTTCAAGGCCGTTCATAATTTTATTGATTTTTTCATCAATATTATATCCGCCCCACATTTCATAAAGGTCATGCATTTCACCGTATTTCTTCACCGCAAGATTCAGCTCTTCCTCGGATAAAAATTCAAAGGATTTTTCAAGATACTCCATTTGAAGCTTTATTTCATGAACATTTTCAAATGCCTTATTTAAAATATCTATAACGCTGCTTTCATCTTCATAATTTGGTATTTGCTCCAAATAACCTACGGTAAGACCTTTTCGCCTATGAACATGTCCCGTATAGTCTTCAAAGCCTGCCAATATCTTCATCAGTGTAGTTTTGCCTGTTCCGTTTCGTCCGATTAAGGCTATCTTATCCTTTGTTTTAACATCAAAGGTTATATTTTCGAATATTTTATCCGCACCGTACATTTTGCATAAATTATTAAC
>ENA-UOOK01005626-UOOK01005626.1-fermentation-metagenome-genome-assembly--contig:-NODE-5626-length-12506-cov-10.121436_pt1 | contig 12506 bp, 11 predicted proteins | sample MGYA00245777_ERZ724023 | MGnify/ENA primary metagenome ERZ724023 (study PRJEB28704, sample SAMN03018312) | fermentation metagenome | biome: anthropogenic terrestrial biome; feature: soil... | reverse complement strand
AGCACATGACTTTTAATCATGGTGTCCGGGGTTCGATTCCCCGGTGGCTCACCATAAAACTAAATATATTATATATGCGGGCGTGGCGGAACTGGCAGACGCGCTAGACTTAGGATCTAGTACTTAATGTGTGGGGGTTCGATTCCCTTCGCCCGCACCAATTTTAAAAGTTTTATGGAGTAAATAAATCGCGGGAGTGGCTCAGTTGGTAGAGCGCCACCTTGCCAAGGTGGACGTCGCGGGTTCGAGTCCCGTCTTCCGCTCCAACTTGCGGGTGTAACTCAATGGTAGAGTTCCAGCCTTCCAAGCTGGTTACGTGGGTCCGATTCCCATCACCCGCTCCATTTTAAATATTTAATCATGGGTTATTAGCTCAGCTGGCAGAGCACCTGACTCTTAATCAGGGTGTCCGGGGTTCGAGCCCCCGATGACCCACCAAAGAAGTGCAATAGTGTATAATATTAAATACTATTGCACTTCTTTTTTTATTAATGGTATTTAAGGCTTGGCTATGTTTTGGTACAGTGCTAGTTTCAGGATATGTTGATTTACTGTAGCAGCGACTTAAATGCCTATTTTTGTCCGCTTTATTTATTTGGAGAAAAATAGGCATTTTGGAGCAGCGGAAGTCAATTAACATATCCGGTTTAAAAGCCAACAGCTACTTAAAATATGGCCTAAAGTTTTATAAAAACATGGCGAAATTTGTAATGTTATAGTATAAAATGATAGAATCTATTTATTCAGATATCAACATTAACAGTAGTGGAGTGATTATATTGAAAAAATATGATGGCTTACTTATATTATCAGTTATTTGTTATGTAATATTAGCTATTGCATTGGGAATGCTTTTTTTATATTTAAGGGATGTAACTCCTTATAATTTAGAAAATGCCATAAATGAAAAAGTACATAAAACGTTGGAAGACACTTTACCATCAAATAAAGAAAAACAAAATGCAAATAAAAACAATAAAGACAATAAAAGCAGTGACAGTAATAAGAAGAATAATAAGAAGAATAATAAGGAAACAAAAGATAAGAATAAAAAGAATGAAAATAAAATTGTTGAGATAGATAATGTACCTTTAATATCTCAAAATCCTGAATTGCCTACGGGATGTGAAGCCACTGCGGCCACAATACTTCTTAGATGGGCTGGCGTAGATATTAGTAAGGCTGAGGTGGCAACTAAGCTTCCTAAAGGGGATATACCTAAGTATAAAAATGGTAAAATGTGTGGAGCAAATCCTTATAAGGTTTATGTGGGAGACCCTTTTTCAAAAGAAGGGTATGGGGTTTTCCATGAACCCATAGCGGCATTGGTAGATGATTTTGTACCGGGAAGGTCCATGGATCTTACAGGTACAACTTTTGAAAATATCTTCACAGTAGTAGACTATGGAAGCCCAGTAATTCTATGGGCAACTTCAGGCTTACAAAAACCCAAACTTACTGCTGTTTGGTATGATGAACATGGTGAAAAAGTATACTGGAGGACGCCTGAGCATGCATATGTAATGATAGGTTATGATAGTAACAATATTTTTGTAGTAGATCCTGTGGATGGCAAAAAGAAAAAGTATGATAAAAATAAGTTTATAGCTATATGGAAAGAGATGGGCAATCAGGCCGTCACAATATTTGATAAGTAAACCCGTGTTATGTAACCTTTTATAATATTGTTTAATATAATAGATATGAAGCACATTTATAGGATGTAGGGATATGAAAGTTTTAAAAGCTGATGCGGTGTTTGAAGGCGGAGGAGTCAAAGGGATTGGGCTTGCAGGTGCAATACTTGCTATGGAGGAAGCAGGCTATAGATGGGTTAATGTTGCTGGCACATCTGCAGGAGCAATAGTTGCCTCGCTCATAGCTGTTGGGTATACTGGAAAAGAAATAAAAGACATGCTGTTTGATGTTAATTTTAAAGACTTTAGCGATGATACATTGTTAACTAAGATACCAATTATAGGACCATTTATTTCTATTTCAACTATGAAGGGAATATATAGTGGCGATAGCATAGAAAATTGGTTGAGGGACAAATATAGAATAAAAGGTAAGGAAAAGTTTAAAGATATAAAAACAGTATTTAATAATGGAAGGCATAGGTACAAATTAAATGTTATTGCCTCAGATGTCACAAGGAAGAGACTTATTATATTGCCTGAGGATATAAAAAAGTATGGAATAGACCCAGATGAGCTTGACATAGCAAGGGCTGTAAGGATGAGTATAAGCCTTCCCATTTTTTTAAGCCAGTGGTTCTAAAATCTAATGAGGGGTATAACTGTTATATTGTAGATGGCGGACTTTTAAGCAATTTTCCTGTGTGGCTATTTGACGCAAAAGGAATACCTAAATGGCCTACCTTTGGGTTTAGGTTTATTAAAGCAAGCAATAACAAAGAGAACTTAAATATGAACACTGCTCAATATATACTAAATATAATATCCACAATGATGGAGGCATTTGACGAAAGATATATAGAGGAAAGCAATTTTAAAAGAACTGTAGCCATACCAGCATTAGGCGTTGGCACCACAGAGTTTGGGATAAGTAAGGAAAAGTCCATGGAGCTTTATAACTCCGGGTACATTGCAGCAAAAAAGTTTTTAAGCACTTGGAACTTTGACCGCTATATTAGGCAATATAGAACAAAAAGCATATATTCTTCAATATCCAATTAAATTCTTGAGTACAGATTATTAGTATACTCATATAATATACTAATAATAAAGTATAAGGGTGGTACTCATGGGTTTTGTGGCATCAGATATTATTCCTGTAGGTATAGGGACAAAATGGGAATATGTGTTTTGCAGCAGTTTCTATAATACAAATATAAAACTAAAAGTAATAGATTATAGTAATAACCGTTATAAAGTTGTAGCTTCTGGGGCTGGAATGGAAGGGATAGCATTTTTAATGTGTGATGAGGATTTATATATCACGGGATACGGTAAGCTGCCTATGTCTATTCAAAAAAGTAATAATATAGCAAATGCTAAGAAAATACTAATATTAAAAAATCCTATTATAAAGGGAGCCTCATGGAGAAATGAATTTGGTGCATTTAAAGTAATTGATACTGAATATAAGTTTAAGGTAAAGGATAAAGTATTTAATGACTGTATAGTTTTGCGTTTTGTTGATAGTTCAGGAAGAGCTAGTGATTTCTATATTAAAGAAGGTATAGGCATTTTATATGGCTCATTATATATAGATGCTATTGGCAGAGCAAGCTTGACACTTAAGGGTTTTGGATCTCAATAGCAGCAGCTATGTGGTAATTTAAGGCATGGTATATATACTAGATAATATTTAGTGTATAATGTATAATAATGATTATACAAGAGGGCACTAAAACACATTATATAGTATATATACTTTAATGCCTAGCAGGCTTAAATATGGAAACTTTAGGCCTTCTTTAAAGTAGGGGGTAATAAATTTGCGCAGACCTAGTATGTTTAGCAAAGACTATTATAAAGTAATGAAAAGAAGAAAGATAACAGCATGGGTTTTAATAATTTTAGCAGTAATATTTGTAGGCTTTTTTATTTTAATTGATGGTTCCTCTTACATAAAAGAGTTTGCTAAAGGTATAAAATCGTCTCAGAAAAAGCAGATAGTCGATAAAAACATTCCAACTCCAACTGAAAGCCCAACCAATGACGGCGCAATAGATGACAAATCAGGTAAAGATACTAAAAAAGAGGAAGGCAAGTATGAGTTTAGTATTTCAGATGGTGTAAAAATAAGTATACTTTATACAAAAGAAAATGAAGAATTTAAATTTACTGGCATAGAACCAGAGGACAAGGGTGTTTTTTTTGATATAAGAAGCGATGGAAAGGCAATTGTATTTGACAATCCTGTAACTAGTGATATATACATTTGGAATGAAAATGGAGAAATAAAGAAAGTAAATCCTGATTATTATAAGCAAAGTGGTAAATTAGGAAATGGGGCTAAATTTTATAAAAAAGATATAATGGCTAAATATCAAAATAAATATGTATGGGCATCTAAGCCTAAATTTCTTAAAGATAATAGGATAATATACCAATCTAATCTACCTTGGTTTAAAACTGAAAATACTATTTATATTTGGATTATAGATAGTGACGGAAATAATAACAAAAATCTTTTTGATACAAAGCAGAGTCAACCTGCAACATACAAAATGGCTGATGACGGCAAACTTATTGTTGAATATGGAGGCAATAAGCGACTTGTTGAATAAGGAGGCATATTATGAAAAAGTATTCAACTGCCATAGTTATTGCTATTGTTGTAGTGGTACTGGCAGGGGTTGCTATAGTTGGAAGGTTGTCTAACAAGAAAAACAGTGAATTAGTTGATTCTGATAGTGTAGTAAGTAAAAGTAACGAGAAATCCATAAGCAATACACAAAATAATGTTTTCTATGGCAGCTATAATATTAGCACGCCTAGTGCTGGAGTATTGAAAGCAGAGTATATTAAAGCTGATGATGCCATAAAGTTTTATGCACTAAACCCACTAGATAGTATTAAGGGATATGATATATCATCTAATGGTAGGAATATTGTTTATGAAGATAAAGATGAACACCTATGGGCTATATATTCTAACGGGGAATTAAAAAAGATAACCCCTGATAAATATGAATCTATAGACAAATCAAATATGGGCAATAAATATATATGGGCAGATAAACCACTCTTTATTGATAATAACAAAATAATGTTTATATCTAATTTGCCAGATACTAGTGATTCACCTGAACAATCTCTATGGGAGATTGCATCTGATGGCAGTAAAATGAAAAAGTTGTACTCCATTAAATCTTCGTCATACAAGTATCTTGGCTATAGGGAAGATGGAAGTATAGCAATAAATGATGGAGATGAGATTGCATTTATAAATCAAATAGATGGGACAATAGATACAATTGATGTAAAAGATAAAGAAATATTAAGTTTGTCAAAAGATGGGACAAGGATTATATATATTAAAAAGAATAATAATGGTAAGTTAGATTATAATGGGCTTTATGCAATGAACCCTTATGGTAAGGAACAAATAAAACTTCCAGTATTAAACAGCTTTACTGCAACAAATATTGGAGAGTGGAATAAGGATAGTAGTAAATATGCATATATTGCAAAATCTAGCAGAGGTAATAAGTGTAAAGTTGTAATTATAAATTTTGATGAGGAATATATACATCTTGACGATTTTGATATTGGACAAGATATTAATATTGACGACAACACAGCGCTAAGCTGGTCAAATAACGATGCTTCCATATCCATTGAAACAGGAGACAATGTTTTAAATATAGATATGGAGTAAAATAATAAAGTCCACCTTATTTTAAGGTGGACCTTATCATTTTACGGTATATTGAATACTATATAAGTATAAGCTTTTAACATATATTTAAGGAGGTAAAAAAGCTTGAGAGGTAAAAGAAGATTTAAAGTATACGATATATCAGCGCTTAGAGGACGTGTACCTACAATATTTATTGAAAATTACCTTGAGGATAGTGACAATATAGAGATGGTATCATTTTTATCAGGTCTTCACCTGTCATGTGGTGATTTCGACCTAGGAGTGTCAATATGCGAGAATATAGCAGAAAAAGCAAACCTAGACGGTGATGATTTGAGAGAAAAAAGCATAGCGGTATGGAATCTTTATATATTATCAAAAGTTTATATTGAACAAGAAAGATTTGATAAGGCTTACAGAGCATTAGATAATGCAGAAAGATACTGGTCAAAAGATATGGCCTTAATTGATGGAATAGATATGTATAGAGTTAGAAATTTAGAGGATCTATGGATTAGAAGAGCATTTGGCTATCTAATGCAGGGAAGATATGACTCCTTTGAATCCATGATTGATAAAGTCATGTTAAAGAGATATGAATTTTATCAAGGAGCATACGAAATAACTGGAGAAGTTCCTATAAGAGACAGGTGTTTGCTAGATTGCTTTGAGTATTCTAGTTATATGTGCAGAAACAAGGAAGAACTAAAACAGGCAGTTGCTTTTATTAAGACGGCAATAAGATACCTTGGAAGGGTGCCTATAGATAATGATTATATAGAAGGTAAAATGTCTGAAAAAAATGGAGAGCTTAAAAATGCATATGATTTTTACTTAAAGTTTTATTTAGCTAATAGGCCTCAAACACTATGCGATACAATATTATATGAAACCTGTGGAAGCTGCGCATATTTTGACACTAAAAATTGGGATTATGGAGAATGCAAAAAGAACAATATATACGTGGATAAACATAAAGCATGCAGCAAGTACTTAGGAATCTCTATTAAATAAAAATAATCAGTTAATTTCAGAGAGATAATATCTTTCTGAAATTAACTGATTATTTTTTTTGGACAACCATATCTATGCATGCATATTTTTTGCTAAACAGAATAAATCATAATAGGGGGGATGGAGAATGAAGACACTATCTAAAATTTTTGTGATTGTACTTGTTGCTTTGATTACTTGTAATTATCTCGGTATAAACATAAAGGAACAAGCTCAAAGTCTGATGGCTAAAGCTAATATTAATATCTTTGACAAAGGTGAGAACAAGGATAAAGAAGAAGTTCAAAATGATGATAACCAAGGATCTGCATATATGATAGATGAGAATACTCAAAAGATTTCGGAGTTAAAGGGGCTATATGATGAAATAATTAAATTTATATTAGAACAGAAAAAAGATAGAAAGCTAATAGAAAATTATTGGGTATATGATGATACAAAATATAAATACATAAAGGGCACATCTGGAATTTATGAGAATGCAATTGCAGCTATTGCCCTTTTAAACCATGGAGAAAAAGAAACTGAAAAAGAGGCTATAGATATACTTAAAAATCTATCTTTGCTTCAAAATAGCGATGGATCATGGTATAGCCTATATGATGTATCGGGTAATATATATAAAAGGGAAGGAAATGATTTAAAAAGCCTATCAACAGGTTATAATGCATTATTGCTCTATGCATATTCATATTATACTATTTTCACGGGAGAAGGCAGTTTTCTAGAAACAATGAAAAAGTCAGCTAATTATATTTTATCAAAGGCTGGCCCCAAAAATGGAGGCATTATAGATTCCATACAATCGGATAAGGAAATTAAAACAACTAAATCTAATATTTATGCTTATTATGCTTTAAGAGAATATGCCTTTTGCAATATAAAGAGAGACTATTTAGAGTACAAAGAAAAGTCTAAGGCTGCAGATAAAATTGCAGAATGGATTAAAGATTCATGTATAGGCAAGAATACAGTCATAAAGGGTTACACTGGAGCAGACAAATTAAAATATACGGATATTGATACCTTTATTACGGCAGCATTTTTCGTCAGTTCATTAGAAAATAATATAAATTTAAATTATGGAATAGAAGACTTCAAAAATTATATTTCCCAAATATCAAAAAAGGTTGGGAACATTCAAGGTTATGGCTTTGATATTGATGACAAAGATAGTAACCTTATATGGTGTGAAGGGGTGTGCAAAATGCCTATTGCCTTTTTTAAATTAGGAGACGAAAAAAGCAGCAGCGAGGCTTTAAGTATTATAAGAACATACCAAGCTAAGGCGGAGGGGAATCATAAAAGGGGAATACCTAATAGCCTAAATACTGAGAAAAATCCTAGCTTTGTAGATTTAGAATCTGTATCAGCATCTTCTTGGGCAGCAATATCATATCAGATTTTAAAGCAAAAAGATGTAAATAGTATTTTTTTAGGAAAAGAGGGGGAAATATTTAAAAAGGTTATAGGGAATTAAGTAGAGTGAATTTAATGGATTTCAAATACACATAAATTTTTAAGGGTGAATATATTGCAGTGGGATATATTTTTTATTTGGAGTATATACTATACGCCAAGTCAATATATCATATTGCTAAGGACGGTGAGGCATATGGAGTTGTTATTAAACAGGATATTCACCCCTAAAGATTGTTGTAACGTGGATGAGCTTTTAGTATATGGAAAATATATTATTTTTATAAAAAACTCTATAAAAGGAAGCAAGATAACAGCTTATAATATAGATTTAGGGAACAGCAAATCTATATTAATGAAAAACCAAATATGCTTTAACTCATATACAGATAATATAAATATTGTATTTGAGACCTCTGGTATAAAAAGAGGGATAGTAATACTTGATGTTTGTACAATGACTACAAAAATTATTGACAATTTGGGCATGGACTTTTTCCTTGGAGGGATAAACAAGGGAAGACTGATTTTAAGATGCGGTTATAACATATTTTTATATGATATAAATACATGCAAAAAAAAGATATTAGCATCAAGTCATAATATATTTGGAACACCAGTTATTGAAGAAGATATATGTGCATGGCTTATATATTTTAAAGATAAATGTTGTATAGTTATCTATGATATTAGCAAAGATATAAATATTGTATTTACACCAACAGGTTTTATAAATAAAATGTTCATACTTCAAGACACAATTGTCTATCAAACATGTGATGCAAATAAATGCTTTGTTTATACCTATAATATAGAAGGCAGGGAGCTTAAAAAGTGTACTGAGGCAATGAATTGGATAGATATTTATAAAGGGCAAAATGGAATTTACGCATGGACAGAGAGAAAATGTAGAAATAATGTATATATATTTGATGTGTTTGTATATAAGATATATAATCAAAAGAGGAAAAAAGTATTAGAAGATTGTAAAAGCCCTATATTTCCAGTTATATCAGATAACTTTATATTTTTAATAGAGTCTGGTTCTATAAGAGATGAATTATATACCACAAAAATTGATCTATAGTACTAGTATTAGTAAGCTACATAGGTAGCTTACTATACTTTACCGCTTTTTTATATTTAAAATTGGCAATAATAAATAATTATGCTATAATAATATGGTTATTGAGCTGGAATATACACTGTTTACATACAAGGAGGAAGAATAAATGAGCGTTAAAATGGAAAAAATAGAAAATAACACTGCAAAATTAGAGATTTCTGTACCGGCAGCTGATTTTAAAAAAGCAGTTGACAAGTCTTATCATAAGAATGTACAGAAGTTCAATATACCAGGATTTAGAAAAGGCAAAGCACCAAAAGTTATAATTGAGCAAATGTATGGTGAAGAAGTTTTTTATGAGGATGCAATAAATATGGTAATAGATGATACCTATCCTCAAGCATTAGATGACAACAATTTAAAACCTGTAGATAAACCAGAGATAAACTTTTCTCAACTTGAGAAAGATAAGGATTTTATATATACAGCTTCTGTTACCGTTAGACCTGAAGCTACTTTAGGAGAATACAAGGGACTTGAAGTAGAGAAAAAAGAGTACACTGTAAATGATGAAGATATACAAAAACAACTAGATGCTATGCAGGAGAAAAATGCAAGGATCATTACCAAAGAAGAAGGAACCATTGAAAAAGGAGATACAGCAATTATTGACTTCGAAGGCTTTGTAGATGGAGCAGCTTTTGAGGGAGGAAAAGGCGAAAATTATTCTTTAGAGATAGGCAGTGGTTCATTTATAGATGGATTTGAAGAACAATTAATAGGTAAAAAGTCAGGAGAAGAAACAGAAGTAAATGTAAAATTCCCTGATGAATATGGAGCAAAGGAACTTGCAGGCAAAGATGCAATGTTTAAGGTTAAAATAAATGAAATAAAGGCTAAGGAACTTGTGCCATTAGATGATGAGTTTGCAAAAGATGTATCTGAATTTGAAACTTTAGATGAATTAAAAGAGGACCTTAAAAAGAAAACTGAGGAAAACAATACTCTAAGAGCTAAAAATGAGTTTGAAGAATCAGTTATAAATAAAGCAGTTGAAAATGCAGAAGTAGATATTCCAGATGTAATGGTAGATAGGCAGATAAATTATATGCTTGATGATATTAATTATAAACTTCAATATCAAGGATTAACCCTTGATCAGTATGCAGGATTTATGAATACTACAGTTGATAAAATGAAAGAGGATTATAGAGATGCTGCATATAAAAGAGTAAAAACAGAGCTTGTTCTTGCAAAAGTTGCAGAAGTAGAATCCATCGAGGCTTCTGAAGAAGATGTAGATAAAGAACTTGAAAACATTGCAAAGCAATATAATCAAGATATTGCAAAAATAAAAGAGACTATAAAGGATACCTCATTTATAAAAGATGGTATAATAACTAGAAAAGCTGCAGAATATCTTGTAGATAATGCAACACCTGTTGCAGCTAAAGATAACGATAAAAAGTAATATTTAAGTATTTAAGGAATAGTGATACAATTAGTATAGTGATTGGTAATTGTATATTTTAGTATAAAAAGTTAACAATCATAATATTACACATATCCTTAACTAGGTAGGAGGGATTACTAATGAGTTTAGTACCAGTTGTAGTTGAACAAACAAATCGTGGTGAAAGGTCCTATGATATTTATTCAAGGCTTTTAAAAGACAGAATAATTTTCTTAGGTGAAGAAGTAAATGATGTTACTGCAAGCCTTGTAGTTGCACAGCTATTGTTTCTAGAGGCTGAAGATCCTGACAAGGATATATCATTTTATATAAACAGTCCAGGAGGATCAATATCAGCTGGATTTGCAATTTTTGATACTATGCAATATATTAAGCCAGATGTATCCACAATATGTGTTGGTTTAGCAGCTTCAATGGGAGCATTTTTACTTGCTGCAGGAACAAAAGGAAAGCGTTTCGCACTTCCTAACTCGGAAATTTTGATACATCAACCACTTATGGGGGGGCTACAAGGGCAAGCTACAGATATAGCTATACACGCTGATCATATTATTAATACAAAAAATAAGCTTAATGATATATTGAGTGAAAGAACAGGTCAGCCCCTTGAAAAGATACAAAAAGATGTAGAAAGAGATTATTTCATGAGTGCTCAAGAAGCACTACAATATGGAATAATTGATAATGTAATAAAGAAAAGATAAACCGATAAATATCTATTTTAAACAAGTGAGGTGAAAGAATGGCAAAGTCTGATGAAAAAAAACAACTTAAGTGTTCCTTTTGTGGGAAAAATCAGGATCAGGTAAGAAGGCTTATTGCAGGACCTGGGGTTTATATTTGTGATGAATGTATTGAACTTTGCTCTGAGATAATCGCAGAGGAATTTGAAGATGAAGTTGAATTAGATCTTACTGAAATACCAAGGCCGAGACAAATAAAAGAATATCTTGATCAATATGTAATTGGTCAGGAGAGGGCTAAAATTGCTCTTTCTGTTGCTGTATATAATCATTATAAGAGGATTAATTTAGGCAGTAAGGATGATGACGTCGAGCTGCAAAAAAGTAATATATTATTACTTGGTCCTACAGGATCAGGAAAGACTTTACTTGCTCAGACCCTTGCAAAAATGCTTAATGTACCCTTTGCAATTGCTGATGCAACATCACTTACTGAAGCAGGTTATGTAGGTGAGGATGTTGAAAACATATTGCTTAAATTAATACAAAATGCTGATTATGATATTGAGAGAGCAGAGAAGGGTATAGTTTATATAGATGAGATTGATAAGATAGCCAAAAAGTCTGAGAATCCTTCTATTACAAGAGATGTTTCAGGAGAAGGAGTTCAGCAGGCATTACTAAAAATACTTGAAGGAACTGTTGCTAGTGTACCACCCCAGGGTGGAAGGAAACATCCTCATCAAGAGTTCATACAGATAGATACTACTAATATACTATTTATTTGTGGCGGAGCCTTTGATGGTGTAGAAAATATAATTGAAAAAAGAACTGGCAAAAGCTCTATGGGATTTGGAGCTGAAATAAAGAGTAAAACCGATAAGGATATAGGAGAAATATTAAAGTCAATACTTCCTGAAGACTTACTGAAATATGGTTTGATACCAGAGTTTATTGGAAGATTGCCTATCGTGGTAACTCTTGGAGCATTAGATTTGCAAGCTCTAATAAGCATACTTACAGAACCTAAGAATGCCCTTGTAAAGCAATACCAGAGGCTCTTTGAAATGGATAATGTAAGGCTTGAATTTGCAGAAGGTTCACTTGAAGCCATTGCAGAGGAAGCATTAAAGAGAAAGACAGGAGCAAGGGGATTGCGATCAATAATCGAAGAGATTATGGTTGATGTTATGTATGATGTGCCATCAAAAGAAAATATTGAAAAGTGCATTATAACAAAGGATACAGTTTTAAAGATTACCCCACCAGATTTAGTTCTATGTGATGGAGTAAGAAAACCCATAAAAAAACCAACTAAAAAAAATAGCAAACTGAAAAAAGGTAATGAGTCTGTATCATAAGTATGGTTGCATAAATTATAGAGCCCTAAGCTTATTAAAAAAGTTAAGCCTAGGGCTCTTTTTATAGGATAAAGATATGTTGTTTTAGTAAAGCATTGGCTTCAGGATATGTTGATTTACTGTAGCAGCGACTTAAATGCCTATTTTTATCCACT
>ENA-UOOK01005625-UOOK01005625.1-fermentation-metagenome-genome-assembly--contig:-NODE-5625-length-12507-cov-55.871748_pt1 | contig 12507 bp, 13 predicted proteins | sample MGYA00245777_ERZ724023 | MGnify/ENA primary metagenome ERZ724023 (study PRJEB28704, sample SAMN03018312) | fermentation metagenome | biome: anthropogenic terrestrial biome; feature: soil... | reverse complement strand
ATGATGAATCCCAGCTGATCCGCATAGTCATAGAGCTCTTTTTTCTGACCTTTCAACATGCCGTGGGCATCCTCCGGCGCGTCAATGCGGCAGTACAGCCACGCTCTTTTTTTCAGTCCCATTATAATAAAAACCTCCTGTTCCTAAATAATGTGGTTTGACCTCACAAGGGCGCGGCAGGACGCAATTGTCCTGCCGTGTAGTTTCTAAGGTCAAACGATTTGCTTGTTCTTCATTTCAATTTAGTGCTTCTATTCGGCACTGTTTCCCGAAGCGAGGGCGGCAACATAAATGGTTTGCCGGTTAAGCAAACACCATAGGGATTTCACCTCTCCGTGGTTCTCACCGAGCCGCCCCCATTGCGTGATCCCGCTTTCAAGCGGGGCTGTGGCTGGACGGAAGTAGCGTTGGCACTGTCCGTTTCATTGCGAAACAACCCACCACGGGCTGCTTTATAACCGGGCTTTGCCGCTCGTCGCCTTCGATGCCATCGGTTTGACGGATGTCTGTCACCCATCCGCAGGTAGTCTTGGCGCACCCGTCAATGTCGCTGCCGCTCATCACGGCCGGACAGATCATGTATTTATGCTGCCGGATATGAAATTTTCAAAGAGCAATGAGGGAAGAGTAAAACCCCCTCACTTATTTCCACGTTGAGCGAGGGGGTTGAGCGGAAAAGTTTTCACTTTTCCATAAGTTTTTTTAATTTCGCCAGGACTTTTGCCTTTCTATCGTGAATTGTCCGCTGCGCGATCCCGGTTTCTCTGGATAGCTGGCGCTCGCTCTTATCCATAAAAAAGAGAGCCGTGATCAACTCCTGTTCTTCCGGGGCGAGATGTTTGAGGCAGGCCAGCATTTTCCCGATCAGCACCGTCTTGATCGCGGCATCCTCAACACTTTCAATCTCGGTGACAAACTGTCTGTTTTCCTCCAGAAGCCGCTCGTAGGAGTCCTCCCGGCTTGGAATGTATGTAACGGTCCCACTGCCATAATCAATCCTGCACCGTTCGACTTTGATGTCGTACTGCTGGTATTCCATCAGGCGGTCGCTTTTCTCCAGAACCCCGATAATTTCTTTGCTTACATCGGAATATTTATCCCGGTAATTTGTTTTTCTCCGATACTTTGCCATAAGCTTGTCCTCCATTTCGTGATTGTTGAAATTCGGAAATGAAGAACAAGCGGAGGGGATCGGCAATGTCGATTCGACACGCTTCTACAAAAAGAAAAGAGCTTAAAATCGAAACTGTTCTTTAGCGGTCGAGGCGGGGCTTTTGTTGTCGAAAATAAAAAATCAGCACTTTGCCCGGGACGGCAAAGTGCTGATTTTTGAATATATTCAGTTAATGGAGGCGAGTGTGTACGGGATTCGCCGTCTTTATTTCAACCTCCGGAAAAGGAAGAAGTAAAGAATACTCATGGATTCCCCTTTCACCAAGGGACATAGCAGAGCCATGAATGATCTATGTTCAAATTATCCGTCAGAAGCTATAAAAACGATGAAAGCCTGCCCGTAAAAGGGCAAGCTTTCAAGTGCGACTTCCGGCAGCCAGGCTGTCATAGCGCGCTTTTACGCACTTTAGACCCTATGGCTTTGCGTCCCCATCGTTAAATGGGTTTGCCCTTGGTTTGACTATTTTGTTGTTTTAACATCTTTCGGCTTGTGCTTCCGTATGATAGGCGCACGTGATTTGCAGGGAATGGGGGGATTCCATATTACTGTTTCCATCAACAGCAGCATGACTGATCGTCCTGAATGGTCAGCTCGCCATTTTCAGCTGCAAGTGTCACAGCCTCTGTCCTTGTTTGAGTCTGGTCATCCATCATAACAGGGACCCCGTCAATGGAGACGGACTTCTCGCCTGCTTGCAATTTGATCAGTTCAAATTGCAAGGATGTGCCGCAGCAGGATTGCTGCTGTGATACTTTTAAACAGTCACAATCATTGGAATCAAATGCCGCCTGAATCAAGGATTTTGCTTCTTCTGTAATTTTCATCTTTCATTTCTCCAGTTCTATCATTTTATGATATCTTTATAATGACACAATCGTCCCATTGGAAAGTGTTAGCTTATATTGTCAGCAGTTTATCTCCTTCGATTTCCTCAGCGCTCCATGCAATTACCGCAAAATTTCCCTTGGAATGTTCATCCACCTTGTTGATCCACTCGATTTCGTTGCTCACCTTTGCGGAAAGTATTTGATTCGTTGTACCGGTCCGGTAGAAAGACGAATTGATTACCCACCATTTTGTTTCGATGCTGGCGCGCTTTAAATCTTCCTCCAGGCGCAGTGCTTCATAGACGGGCGTATCCTCAGCCAAAGTCACAATAATGACCTCGGTTTCATCAGGATTGCGGAGGCGCGGCAGAAGCTTCCGTGCGGATTCGGGGATTTCGCCTTGGGAGCGTTTGATTTCCCGATTGTAGCTTTGGGTAGAATCCAGCAGCAAAAGGGTGTGCCCTGTCGGAGCGGTGTCAATCACGACGGTCTGGTTTTCCGCTTTCTCTACAACTTCAGCAAAAGCCCGGAATACCGCAATTTCCTGTGTGCAGGGCGAACGTAAATCCTCCTCGATATAAGCGACATCATCAGCGGACATGGTTTTCCTCGCTTTGGTAAGCACTTCTTCCTGATATTTTTTCAGTTCGGCTTGTTCATCAATATGGCTCATGGTGATGCCGCTGGCCTCGCTGATTACGGATTTCAGGTGCCCGGCCGGGTCTGTGGTGGTCAGATGAACCTTCCTGCCTCTTTTTGAAAGACCCAGTGCAATCGCAGCCGCAATGGTGGTTTTCCCGACGCCGCCTTTCCCCATGGTAAAGATGACCTTCTTATTCGTGCGATACAGATCGTCAATGACATCTTCCAGATGAGGAATCGATTTAGCCCTGATTTTTTCGCTGCGGGTCTGACTGCGGGCCTGATACCGGTCCCGGGTCAGGAACGCCCGGACATTGGCGATGCCGGTGATGTTATAGGCCCGAAGCGGAATCCGGTACGCGGTCAGCTTTCTCAGGCCCTGCGGCATGTTTTGAAGCGCGTCCCGCTGCTTCCGATACACGCTTGCGGAGACGCCGTCGTCATAAGAAGTCAGCACGCCGTTGAGGACCAGCATCTGGTTGTGGATTCCAATCTCAGCCAGTTCTCCGGACGCCCGGTCCGCCTCTTTTAAAGGCGCTTCTTCCGGGCGTGAAACAAGAATCAGCGTCGTCAGCTTTCCGTCGGAAAGGGTTTCGACGGCTTTTTTATAAACTCCTCTTTTACTTTCCAATCCCGAAAGCTGGCCCAAGCAGGAAGCTCCGTGCGTGTTTTCGCTGATGAAATTGCTCCATGCGGACGGCAGCTGCAGCATCCGGAGGGTATGCCCCGTCGGGGCGGTATCGAACAGAATATGGTCGTATTTTTCCCACACCGTTTCGTCTGTGATGAATTTTGAAAACTCGTTGAACGCGGCAATCTCCACCGTGCACGAACCGGAGAGCTGCTCTTCCATATTTTTTAAAGCCGCGTCGGGCAGCCTGCCGCGATAGGGGCCTATCACGCTCTCCCTGTATTCCGCCGCCGCCTGGATGGGGTCGAGGTTGCAAACAATCAGATTGGGCACCCCCCGAATCGCCACCCCCTTGTTCGTAAGTTCGGTATGAAAAACATCCTGCAAATTCGAGGCCGGGTCGGTGCTGATTAAAAGGACCCTTTTTCCGCTGTCCGCAAGGGTAACGGCCGTAGCGCACGCCGCAGATGTTTTTCCCACGCCGCCTTTGCCGGTATAGAACAGGTACTTGGTCAGCCGGATGGATTGTGGATTAAAATTTTCCATCATAATCGCCTCCAATTCTTGAGAAAAAGAGAAGGGGCATCTCCGCCCCTTGCAAAAGGTTCATAAAAACAATCCGGGAAAATATGCCCCTATCTTTAATGGAAAACCTCTTTTTTGAAGCAGAGGCTTCAGCAAATCAGCAGCATTTTCCTCCCGAGCAGCCGCAGCCGCCAGACCTTCTCACCCTGACCTTGACGGCTTTCGGTTTCTCTGCGAGCAGATTTTCAGGAATGCCGAGAAGGTCCGCAAATTCCCGATTGGTTGGGTAACGGCCCGCAATCACGATTTTTCCGTCCAAAACAGTGACGGGCAGCCCGCCGACGCCCTTTGTGCTGACAAAGCGGTTGACGGCTCTGTTGTTCATGAATTGCTGCGGCGCGCTGGACAGATTGAATCTTTCGACCGTAACCCCGTTTTTCTTGAGCGTGTTCAGCACGGTGGAAACCCTGAGCAGTTCGGGGTCGACCCCAACGCCGCACAGACCGGTCGGGCAGCACATGGCAGGCTCAAAAATCTGCATTTTTTTCATATCAGACATCTCCTAAAATAAATTTGACTGGCACAGTCGGGATATCCCGGACCGGACGGCCCGGTTCAATGCTTCCGCTGCGGAGAGATCGCATCGCATAGCTTTTGGCCGCCGCACTTCCTATATTCTTCCAGATCCGCTTTGTAGCTCGGCAGCTGCTTCAAGTTCTGCTGAAGATATTCCCAAAGCGCGGCGTGGCCCTCTTTAAAGCGGTCGCTGACCCGGTAATAGGTCCACTGCGCCTTTTTGAAGCTGTCGAGAATTCCGCACTGCTTCAAGGCGGCCAAATGGCGGGAAGCATTGGGCTGCGTCATTTTAAGGGAGGCTTCAATCTCACACACGCACATCTCCCGTTCAAGCAGCAAAGAAAGAATCCGCAGGCGGCTTTCTTCCGACAGAGCTTTGAAAATTTCGACCATCCATTCCACCTTCCCGAAATGCCACGCCGTTTCTCGCGGCCGTTCCATCGCCGTATGCTCATATACGCATCTATATGCGCCCCGCCGGCTTTTTGTGACAGCGGCATGCGGACCGGTCGGTTTTCGGGCGGATGCTCACGGCCCGCATTTCCTGTTTTTCTCCCCGGAATGGCAAATGCACCCCTGATGCTCCGACGTGATTTCATCCCAGAATTTTTTTACGTCAGAGACCTTTCTGCCGTTGATGGTATACCTCATCCAGGCCCCTTCGCGCCTGCCGCTCACAAGGCCGCAATCCGTGAGGATTTTCATGTGGTAGGAAAGGGTGGGCTGCGTGATTTTAAAAGACTCCAGAATGTCGCAGGCGCACATTTCGCCGCAGGAGAGCATCTCGACGATCTTCAGCCGCGTTTCATCAGCCAGCGCCTTAAACACCGGGACATACTCAGCGGGCGAATATTTCATTTTTCATGCACCTCACGGTTTCCCTGAATATAGATAAATATTGATTTCATCGAAATCTATCTATATTATAACCGGATATTGATAAATGTCAATATGTTTTTGAATGATTTCAGGCCGCCGTAAATCGGAGCAAAGCGCCGCCCGGGGCACGAAGCCCCGGGCGGCGCTTTGTCTGCAGCCCGCTTGTGTTTATCGAAAAAAACAGGCAGGTCGCCGAAAATCGTGCAAGTTATTCCCCGCACGGGGGACATGCCGCACAGCGGCAAAAGGGCGTCGGCGGCAAGCGCGGCAAATGGGGGAGCATACTCGCTGTATGCGACCGAAATTTGCAAGCGCAGCCCACTTGAAAGCAAAATTGCGACGCAATTTACGGTTGCGCGACTTTCTCGACGGCCCGGGGCGGCCGCAGAAACTGCGGCCCGCCTCTTTTACGCTTTCAGAGATTCAAAAAGGCTCTGCTGAGCGGATGGATTTCATCACTTCAGCAGCTTCTTGATTTCATCGGCGACATGCTGCACCTGTACACCGACGATAACCTGGACTTCCGTCTTGCCGGGACGCATCACGCCAGCCACGCCGGCGGACTTGATCGTCTTTTCGTTGACGGCCGTATAGTCCTTGACCTCGACGCGCAGACGGGTGATGCAGTTGTCCAGTTCCCTGATGTTCTCCCTGCCGCCGAGGCCCTCAAGAATCTTGGCCGCTACGCCGGCATAGTCGCTGGTGTTCAGCGTCGCGCCCTTGTCTATCGCTTCATACTCTTCATCCGTCGCCGCTTCACGGCCGGGCGTCTTCAGGTCGAACTTGAGGATGAGGAAGCGGAACAGGAAGAAATAAATCAGGAAGAAGGCGACGCCAATCGGCAAAATCATCCAGGAATTTTCGGCCATGGGCGCCTTGGCGCTCAAAATCAGGTCGATCATTCCGGCGCTGAAGTTGAAGCCCGCGCGGATTGGCAGGATCGTCAGAATCGCCATGGAGATGGCCGTCAGGACCGCATGCACAAGGTACAGCCCGGGCGCGAGGAACATGAACGAAAATTCAATCGGCTCTGTCACGCCGGTGACGAAGGAAGCGATGGCCGCAGAGAACAGAAGGCCCGCGGCGCGTTTCTTGTTCTTCGTCTTGGCGGTCGTGTACATCGCGAGGCAGGCGCCCGGCAGGCCGAACATCATAATCGGGAAGAAGCCGGTCATGTACTGCCCCGTCACGCCGTATGTACCCTTGCCGGACCAGAAGTTCCCGAGGTCGTTCACGTTCGCCGTGTCAAACCAGAACACGGCGTTCAAAGCGTGGTGCAGGCCGAACGGGATGAGCAGACGGTTGAAGAAGCCGTAGAGCGCCGCGCCGAAAGCGCCGAGGCTCAGGATTCCCTCGCCGAAAGCGACCAGCGCGTTGTACAGAAGCGGCCAGACAAAGTACAGAACCGCGCCGAGAAGAATGGAAATGCCGCCCGTCACGATGGCCACGCTCCGCTTGCCGCTGAAGAACGCAAAGGCGTCCGGCAGCTTGGTGTTGCGGAACTTGTTGTAGCACCAGGCGCCGATCAGGCCGCAGATGATGCCGATGAACACGTTGTTGGTCTTGGTGAAGGCCGCGTCGACCTGCTCTTCCTTGACGTGCTGGAGCATTGCGACGGTGGCCGGCGAGAGCAGGGCCTGCACCATCAGCCACGACACCAGGCCGGCCAGCGCCGCGGTGCCGTCGTGCTCTTTCGCCATGCCGATCGAGATGCCGATGGCGAACAGAATCGCCATGTTGTTGATCAGCGCGCCGCCCGCGGTAACCAGAAACGCCGCGACCGCGTTGTTGGCGCCCCAGCCCGTGGGGTCAATCCAGTAGCCTATGCCGAGAAAAAGTGCCGCAACCGGCAGGCAGGCTATTGGAAGCATCAGAGATCTTCCGAGCTTTTGCAAGGTCTTCATAATTCCATGCCTCCTGAAAATTTATAAGATATATGCCTGGAAATATACCTAAAACAGAATGGAGCAAATGACAGGGACCCGCTCCGCTCTGTTTTTGCCTTATACAGATACCCTTTCAAAAAGCGCCCGGGCCTTTCGGCCTTTTCTCATTTGGTTCTTACCCAAATCAGCGGGTCGCCCGCCCGGATGGGGCCCTCTTCGGCAAAGCGGACCCCCTTGAAGCGATCCTGATTCAAGACGACCAGCACGACCGTCGTGTCGTACCCTTCGCCGCGGATGGCGTTTTCGTCGAACTCAATCAGGCGGTCCCCCTTTTTGACGGAATCCCCGCTTTTCCCGAACTTCTTAAAATGCCGGCCCTTCAGGCGCACCGTGTCCAGCCCGACATGCACCAGCAGCTCCACGCCGTCCGCCGTCGTCATGCCGAAGGCGTGGCCGGTCTCAAACATCTGTTCCAGCTTGCCGTCGGCCGGCGCCTCCACAAAGTCGCCTTCCGGTGCAACGGCGATGCCCGGGCCGAGGATGTCGGCGCTGAAGGTCTTGTCTTTCAGCGAGGATACCGGCTTGACTTTTCCGGAAACCGGGGAAGAAATCACAATCTCTTTTTTGCCCATGCCAAAGAACATATTTTTTAACCTCTTTTGGTCTGGTTTTTATGGTTCGCGCCGCGGGAAAAATCAGGAGTTCTGCCCGATTCAACACAGATGGATGGCGATGCAGGCGGCTTCGTCGCACGGGAACGCGGCGCCGAGGCGCTTTTTGATGACTTCAAAAGGCTCATCATTCCCTATTCAGTTCTCTTCCGGTCCAAGAATAAAAAGGCCAAACTTCTACGGACTATTTTAGCAGAATCCGTAAAATTTTGGTTTTGCCTGCGTTGGCAGCGACAGCCCAATATTTAGTTTCATAGCAGCCCGCAAGACCGCATTTTTTCCAATCTTTACATTGATATTATAGATATAAACGCGTTAAAAGTCAATTCCCGCTTTATAAAATATCTCCGAACGAGAATCCCCGCCGAAGAATTTTCAGGCGCTTTCAGCCGGCCCGGCTGAGGCAGCCGGAAAATACGAACGCCGGTTTGTGATGTTTGTGATATGATAAGGGAAGCGCGGACAATCTCTGCCTCAGAAAACCGCTGCAGAGAGAACAGAAAGGGGACCAATAAATGGTAAAGCGTCTGATTGACTGCACCGCCGGAGACGTTGCAAAAATGGGAAAAAAGGATCTGCTCAAATCCATCGCGCTCAGCGAGGGGAGGGTCCTGGCCTGCGAAACGATCGGCGCGGTGCCGCCTTACCTCGAGAGCGTGACCAACGCGGAGTTTGCCGCCGGCATGGGGGCGGATATGCTCTTCCTCAACATGTTCGACGTGGAGCAGCCGCGGATCTGCGCGCTGCCGCCCGTGGAAAAGATGGAGACGATTCGGGAACTGAAGCGCCTGACCGGGCGTGCGGTCGCCGTGAATCTGGAGCCTGCCGACCCGGCGTTTTCCGCCGGCGCGGCCGGGCAGACCTGGACCCTGACCGAAGGGCGCCGCGCCACCGTGCGGAACGCCCGCACCCTGTGCGAGATGGGGGCGGATATGATCGTCCTCACGGGCAATCCGGGAATCGGCGTGCAGAACCGCGCGATTACGGAAGCGCTGAAGGCGATTTCCCGGGAAGTCGGCGACCGGATAATTCTCGCCGCCGGAAAAATGCACGCTTCCGGCATCCTGTCCGAGGCGGGCGAGGGAATCATCACCGAGGCCGATATTGGGGAATTCGTAAAGGCCGGCGCGGATGTGGTTCTTCTCCCCGCGCCGGGCACCGTGCCCGGAATCACGCCGGAGTATGTCCGCGGCCTGGTCAGATGCGCTCACAGCCTGGGCGCGCTGACGGTCACGGCAATCGGAACTTCGCAGGAAGGCGCCGACCGCGACACCATCCGGCGGATTGCCCTGATGTGCAAGATGACGGGCACCGACATCCACCATATCGGGGATTCGGGCTACCTCGGCATGGCCCTGCCGGAAAACATCATGGCCTATTCCATCGCCATAAAGGGCGTGCGCCACACCTACCGCCGCATGGTCCGGTCCGTGAACCGGTAGGGGAACTTTCTTCCGCGAAAAGCCGGGGCGACCTCTTCTGAGGGGCCGCCCCGGCTTTGGGGTCTGCCGTCACATGACGAAATTCAGCCGATGAACACGCTCTGGACCATCTTATCGACATCCGTCGCCGGATCGAGGATGCCCTGCGTCTTCATGGCCTGCAGCGTGCTGGTGAAATCGGTTTTGGCCTTCTTTTTGTCGGAGACGAATTTGTAATCCCCCAGCAGCTTGCTGTTTGCGATTTCGTCCCCGCTGCTGATATATTTCTTATCCACCGCCATTTTGGCCGCTTCGTCCGGATGCTGCTCCACCCAGTTCCCGGCTTCCGCCCAGGCGGCGGTGAGCTTTTCCGCCAGCTCCGGGTTTTTCTGGGCATACGCGCCGCTCACGCCGACATAGCAGCAGTAGGTGTCTTTGTCGCTGTTGCCGAAAATCTTGACGGCCTTGCCGGAGTTCACGGCCAGCGCGCCGTAGGGGTCCCACGCGGCGAACGCGTCGATTTCGCCCTTCTCCATGGCCTGCTCCAGCTGGGCCTGGGGGTAAACCCGCCACTGCACGCCGGCCTTCGGGTCGATGCCGGCTTTGCCCAAATCAATCGAAAGCAGCACCTGCGGCACGCCGCCGATGGAATCAATGCCGATGGTCTTGCCCTTCAGATCCTTCACGGACTTGATGGGCGAGCCTTTGGGCACGACCCCTTCGATGCAGCCGGTGTGGATGCCATTGGTCAGCTTGATGTCCAGCCCCTGCTCAATCGCCTTGAACATGCCGGCCGAAATCTGCGCGCCCTGGATTTTGCCGGAGGCGAGCCCTTCCTTCAGGGTATTGGCGTTGATGTTGACCAGCGACACGTCAAACCCGTATTTTTTGAAGGTCCCGTTCTCGATGCCGGCATAGAGTGGCGCCTCGCAGGTGCCGTTGTAGGTCCCCAGCGTGATTTTGGCCGGCTGGCCGCCCGAAGAAGCGGGCGCCGACTGTGCGGACGATTCCGGCGCGGATGCCGGCTGTGCGGACGACGCCGACTGTGCGGCCGGCGAGCCGGCGCAGCCTGCCAGCAGCATTGCCAGGGCGACTGCCGCGCCGGAAAGCTTCAGCAGATTTTTTCTCATCATAAGTTCCTCCTCTGTCTGTCTCGATAGGATGTGATAAAGCCGGGAGAAGGGCTTGCGCCGCGGCGGAAGAAAATTTCCGCATGGCGGGGCCCTTTCTCCTCAGCCCGCTTCGGTAAAATGGAGGGCGGCGAGCACCCGCTCCCGCAGCGCGCGGAATGCGCCGCTGCCGCGGTCTTTGCCTTCCGGCAGATTCACGGGGATGACCTCCTGCACGTGCCCCGGCCGGGGCGACATCACGACGACCCGATCGCCCAGATAGATGGCCTCATCCACGTCGTGGGTAACCAGGACCACGGTGTTCCTGCGCTCCTGCCAGATGCGCAGCAGCTCATCCTGCATATGGATGCGGGTGAACGCGTCCAGGGCACCCAGCGGCTCATCCAGCAGCAGGACTTTCGGCCGGTTGATGAGCGCCCGGGCAATGGCCACGCGCTGGGCCATCCCGCCGGAAAGCTGGTGGGGGTAGGATTTTTCAAACCCCTGCAGGCCCACCAGGCGGATGTAGGAGGGAATCTCCCGCCTGCGGGCTTTGTAGACCCCGCGCGCCACAAGGCCGGAAGCGATGTTCTCCTGCACCGTCAGCCAGGGGAAAAGGGTCGGGTCCTGGAACACCAGGCCCCGCTCGTACCCCGGGCCGGTCACCGGCGTCCCGTCCAGCCGCACTTCGCCGGCGCTCGCCTTCTGCAGGCCGGCGACGATGCGCAGCAGGGTGGATTTTCCGCATCCGCTGGGGCCGATGACCGAAACGAAGCTTCCCGGCTCGATGGTCAGCCGGATGTCCTCCAGCGCGGTCATCTGCCGGCCGTCCTGCTTGACAAAGCGGCAGCCGACGTCCCGAATCTCGATTCTGCCCGTTTCGGTCACCATTTTATCAGCCCCTTCTGCCAGACCAGGACTTTGTCGCGGATTTTGAACAGCAGCGTGATGATGGTGGAGAAAATCAGGGCCATGAGCACCAGGCTGGCGTAGACCTTGCGGTACTCCGCCCAGCCCTCGGCCCACTGGATGTACCAGCCGAGGCCGGCCTTGACCCCCAGCATCTCCGCCGTGACCAGCGTCACAAACGACATGCCCAGCCCCATGAAAAGCCCGATGAAGATATTGGGCAGGGCGGCCGGCACCGCCACCCGGAAAACCAGGTATTTTTTGTCCGCGCCCAGCGTCTGGGCCACCTCAAAATACGCGCGGCGGGTGTTCGCGATGCCGGAGCCGGTCATCACCGTGACCGGGAACCAGACCGAAAGCGCCAGGATGAACGTGCTGGCCGTAAAGCTGGTGGGAAAAATGGTCATGGCGATGGGGATCCAGGCCGTGGCGGGAATGGGGCCGATGACCTTCTGCAACGGCGCGAGCCAGTAGCTCCAGCGCTTGCTCCACCCGGTCAGCACGCCGGTCACCAGCCCCACGCCGCCGCCGATCAGGTAGCCGACACCCAGCATCCGCAGCGAATAGGCCGCGCTTTTGAGCAGCATCCGCCAGTCGGTGACAATCACGTCGAGAATCTGCCCCGGCGCCGGAAAATACGGCAGCGGCAGAACGGCGGTCTTGGCCGTGAGGACATCCAGCAGGCAGATGACGAGAAACACGACGGCCCACAGCGGCGCGCGGTGGACCATCTTGGCCTGCAGGCCCTGTTTTTTCAGGGAAAACAGCGCCAGCACGCCGTAAAACACCGCGACCCCCAGCAGCGTCGGCAGCCAGTAGGTGGTCCCGTACGAAAAGCCGCGGTCCGGCGCCAGGCGGTCCACCAGCATCGTGGCCAGCAGGGCCGCCAGCGGCGAAACCAGCCGCAGTATGCGTTTGATGTGCATTCGATTGCCTCCCGTTTTTTGTTTCCGATAAAAATGCGGCGGCACCGGGGGGAAACGGCATGACAAAAGGGCCGATAAAGTCCTTACCGACCCTTTGTGATGCCCGGCTTTTCAGAGAAGCGTTCAGCACGCGGGCAGCCGGTCCGGCAGGGCAGGCGAAAGGAATCCCATGCAGCACGTGGGACAGGCCGCCCCTCCCGAACCGTTTTTCCACCGCATTTTCGCAGCTCCCTACGTCATAAGTAATTATATATGTTATAACCATAATACGCGATTTGGGCTGTGTCAAGAGAAGTTCGCAATTTCAGGGCTCCGGAATATGAATCAGGCA
>ENA-UOOK01005623-UOOK01005623.1-fermentation-metagenome-genome-assembly--contig:-NODE-5623-length-12508-cov-15.718702_pt1 | contig 12508 bp, 10 predicted proteins | sample MGYA00245777_ERZ724023 | MGnify/ENA primary metagenome ERZ724023 (study PRJEB28704, sample SAMN03018312) | fermentation metagenome | biome: anthropogenic terrestrial biome; feature: soil... | reverse complement strand
CATTCATCATTCCAGCTAATACCTGATCTAATGTTGCTCCCTATTGGATTTTAGATTGAAAATACTGACCATTTAGAATACTGGTATATTCAGGATTGTTCAATATCTATCCTTTGAGAGATTCTGCCATCATGGCACTCCTTTTGGAAAGTTCCTATCCACTAAGTGCCCTATAAGACATTGTTGGATTCATTTTCAATTTATCTAAGGACGTTGTAGAAAAATCAGTATCGTATATAATAGAACCATCCTTGATTCTACCTTGTCTCTATTCTTCTATCAAGCTTTTTCTTCGATTTATTGCTGTTTCAATAGGTGTTATCTCTGTAGAATATCTGTTTCTCATATTAAGGAGATCTTTTCTGCTACCCACATTCAACCCTTGTCTCGAAAGAAGTTCTGCCTGTCTTGCAAGATCATCCTGATAAGTTTTATAGTCTTTATAAGTGTTTTCATCCAGTACAGGATTTATACTCCCTTCAAGAGTACCTGCTCTAGACTAGATATCTGAAAGTAATGCTTCCTGTTCTCTATATGTTTCTCCATATCTCTAGTATGGTCTAACCATTTCTTCATAAGAAAAAGGTTTGAATTTCGAATTAATCACAATATAATTTCCTGCCATAATATAAAATTAAAATGTTAAACCTTTTTTTCTTGTATTAATTCTACCACCATTTCTAAAATAACCTCTTTCCTTAAGTTCACTATCAGTCCATCCCTGCCTACGAGCCATCTCTAACTTTTCATCTCTAGTTAATCCTTTTAGTCCCATGATGTCTTTCAGGTCTAAATTACCATGAAGTCCCTTCTGGATCTCCCAGTTAACTTGATCTCTAAATACATTCTCTCCTTATTTGCTATCTTTGTCTTTATTAGATTCATCAGTATCTTCTCTTTCCCTTATGGAGAGCAAAGCTACTTCTTTACATCACCATTTGATCAAAGCTTAGTCAATGTTAACTATAGCGGATTTTCAATTACTAATAGATTTATAAGCTTCTTTACTGATATCTTCTTTGCTAGCTACTTCTTTATTGCTTTTGACTACATTAAGACCTTATCCAAAGCCTTTAACAAGGCTTTGGATTACTTCCTTTATGCTGTCATATTATTAGCCTTAATAATGACTATCTACTCCTACTGTGCTGAAACTAGTAAGATTTCCAATAACATCATCTTCCTCTTCCATGATCATAGTGGTGAATTTGATATTAGCATCTCTAGTTTTACTAGTTATAGGAATGTTTATGGCTTCTTTTTGTTGATGGGATGTGTAGCCTGCTTTGTCTTATCTTTCATTAGAAAACCTAATCCTATTTACTTTATCCTTCCACTTTATTTCTTTATTACCGACTTCTTAGTATGGAGTAGAACACCATTGCTATGTATGTATATTCTTTTTATAGTTCAATTACTGTTCTATGCTATCTTTAGATTCAAGAAGAATAAAGGTTATGCTATCTTCTCTATTGCCGCCTTAAGTGCAATGGTTATCCTAATTATATTTATCTTTGGAATCTTCAGAAATTCTTCTTTATCTCAGAACCTTATCTTTGATTTAGTTCATTTCTCTAATCATGGAACTATAGAATCTAGATATGATTTATGGGAAAGAGCACTAAGCATGTTCAACAGTCCTTTCTATTGTATCTTCGGATACAATAGAAGTCCCTTCTATACTATTCAGAATAATTATGGACTATTAATTAACTCAGAACATATTTGGACCTCTCATAATAGCTTTATTGATGTGCTGCTATCATTTGGACTATTAGGATTCTTATTTATCTTATTAGCTATAGGTTATCTTTGTTATTCATGTATCATGATAATAAAGAGAACTAATAGGATAGGAACAGGATTAGGATTTATAGCTATAGGTATAGTTCTTATTGTCTATTCTTGCTATGAACCTAGGATGTTATTCTTAATGGAAGGGACCTCTATTTTCTTTTCAATTGTCTATTTATGGCCGGTATTAAAAGAAAGTAATCCATAAAACAGCTTACATTAATCGATTTTACTAGTAAATTAACTTATTTTGTTGTTTAATAGTCTCAACTAGAAGTCCTTATCCGATTGAATTCTTTTAAGCTGAATTAGAAGTTGAATGTGAGTTACCAAAATTGGAAATTAAGTAACATCATGTGTTAGATTAGTTAATTCTAGTGTGGGGGTATTATGTCAGATACACAAGAATTTGCCTTAATTGGCGGTGCCGATCAAATAAATTACCTTAAAGCTGAAAAAAAGAAGAGAAAGATTTATATCAACAATTCTGAAGTAGTTAAAGATTCTAAATGGTATCTCTTCTGTAAGAGATGCTTTGATATTATTAATTCTTTCTTAGCTATTATTGTTTTGTCTCCTATTCTATTACTCACTTCTTTAATTATTAAATTAACCTCTAAAGGTCCTGTTTTCTTCTTAGATAAAAGAGTAGGAAGATATGGTAAAGAAATTAAAGTTATTAAATTTAGATCAATGTATGTTGATGCAGAAAGTAGATTAAAATCTTATTTAACTCCTGCACAATATCAAAAATGGTTAGTGGATAGAAAGCTCGATAACGATCCTCGTATCACCAAATTTGGAAAGTTCATTAGAAAAACTTCTTTAGATGAATTGCCACAGCTATTCAATATCTTTGCAGGGTCAATGTCTTTTGTTGGGCCTAGACCTATTACTAGACTAGAATTAGATGTTAACTATACCAAAGAGCAGAAACTTATTCTATTGTCAGCTATTCCTGGTTTAACAGGTTATTGGCAAGTAATGGGAAGAAGTGATGCTATTTATGATACTGGTGAAAGACAAAGACTTGAATTAGCCTACTTTTATAAAAGAGGATTTTGGTACGATATAAGTTTAATATTAAAAACAATACCGGCAGTTTTAAGACATAAAGGAGCCAAATAGCCCTTAAAAACTGTTATATAGTTGTTATTCGTCTTAAATTTCAATATTTGTTTCTTATGATTAATACCAAATTTGCTTACTATTTAATAATGATATACAATAATAACTGCTTTTTAAACTACTGCAAATTGCCCAAGCAATTATTCAGATTGAAAAGAGGGGGAACGATGCTAACTTTTTTAATAATGGCCGGTGGATCTGGTGAAAGATTCTGGCCTTTATCGACTAAAGAAAAGCCCAAACAGCTTCTTCATATTTTTGCAAAGAAATCTTTAATTAGGCTAGCTTTTGAAAGGGTTTTACCTCTTGTAGATAAATCTCAAATCTTTATTTCAACAAATGAGATTCAAGTAAAAGCTTTAAAAGAAGAATTACCAGAAGTTGATGACTCTAATATAATTATTGAACCTCTTTTTAAAGATACTGCAGCAGCTATTGGATATGGATCTACTATCATCTCCAAATATTTTAATAATCCTACTATTTGTGTCTTGGCTTCTGATCATCTTATAAAAAAAGAAGAAGAATTTAGAAAAGTAATTCTTATAGGTGCTAAGACCGCGGAAGAAAAGCATTGTATTGTTACTCTTGGAATTAAACCTACCTATCCAGAAACTGGATATGGATATATTAAAGTAGATAAATATAAGTTAAATATTCCTACTAAATGCTTGGGCTTTAGAGAAAAGCCTGGTATTGAATTAGCAACAACTTATCTTGAATCTAAAAAATATCTTTGGAATGGTGGAATGTTTATTTTTGAATATTCAACTATTATGAATGAATTTGAAAAACACGCTTTAAAACATTTTAACACTATAACAAAAATCAGTAGTTCAATAGCAAAGAATGAGGGAATTAAGACCTCTAGTATAGTAAAACCTTTTTTTAATGAATTTGAAAAGATATCAATTGATTTTGCTATTATGGAGAAGTCAAATAATATCTATGTAGTTCCTTGCTCAATTGATTGGGATGATGTAGGAAACTATAAAGCCTTTGACGATCTTTTTAAGCATGATGAGAACGGAAATGTAGTTGTTGATACAACTATTGTTTCTGTTGATTCTCATGACAATATAATTATTAATAGCAAAGCTAATCAAAAGATATCCATTATGGGTATCTCTAATAAAGTTATTGTTTGTACAAGCGAAAACATTATGATTATAGATAAAGATAAGATTTCACAATTAAAACAGCTGGTTATCAATGAATAAAAAAAATAGAGTACTTCACATTTCAAAAAGATATCCACCTTATGTAGGCGGTATTGAGACCGTTTGTCATGATATTTGCTCTTGCTTAAAAGAAACAGGCGAATATGAACAAAAAGTTATTGCTTTTAATGATAAGCCTGAAACTATTGAAGAAACCTATGATGGTATCGATGTTATTAGAGTTGGTGTGCAAAAAATAATAGCATCCCAGCCATTAGCTAAAGACTATGGCAAAGTAATTAAAAAAACCATTTCTGAATTTAAGCCAGATATTATTCATTTCCACTATCCTGACCCATTTGCTGCACACTATGTTCTCAAATATATTAAAAAGCTTAACTATAAGGGAAAACTTATTCTTCATTGGCATGCTGATATTATCAAGCAAAAAGTTTTAAAACTACTATTTGTCCATCAAAACAAGGCCCTTTTAAAAAGAGCTGATTTGATAATTGCAACATCTCCTGCTTATTTAAAAGATACAGATTACTTGCCAAAATATAAAGACAAAGTTGAAATATTGCCTTGCTGCATAGGAAAAGAGAGAACTAAAACTAATTTGGAAATAACTGAAAAAGCTAAATTCATAAAACGAGAACACTCAGGTAAAACAATCTGCTTTTTTTTTGGAAGACACGTTAAATACAAGGGGCTTAAATATCTAATTGAATCGGACCAATATTTAGATCAAAGCAAAATTGATATTGTTATTGCCGGATCTGGCCCATTAACTAATGAATTAAAACAAGAAGCTAACAGATATAAAAATATTTCGTTTGTTGGAAGACTATCAGATGATGATATCAATTCTTACTTAATGGCTTGTGATATCTTTACTTTCCCATCAATAACAAGAAATGAGGCGTTTGGTATTTCATTAGCAGAAGCCATGTACTTTGGTAAACCATCAGTTACTTTTACAATTAAAGGATCGGGTGTTAATTGGGTTTCTATTAATGGAAAAACTGGTCTAGAAGAAAAGACTATTAACCCACAGCAATATTCAGAAGCAATTTCAAAGTTGTCTACAGAAAAGGAATTATATGTGAAACTTTCAAAAAACGCAAAAGAACGATGCAATCTTTTATTTACATATGATTCTTTTAAACAAAAAGTTTTAAATATTTATCATACTATTGAATAAGACAATTTGAATTGTTTCTTTAGATTAAGAAATAGGAAAATAGATGAGTTAAAATAAATGAAATATAATAAAAAATTAGTGATTGATTCTAGATATATTAATTTAAGTGGATTAGGAACATTTTGCAAAGGTATTTTAGATTATCTTTCTGTCAATGATAATTTTAGCATTACTTTGCTTGGAGACAAAAAAGCCTTGTCTAAACTTTTCCCAAAAATTGAAATTATAGATAATATATCTAACCCATTTTCGAAAAATGGGCTTTTTTTATCAAAGAAAGTGCTAGCAATAATCAACAACAATTATGCCTTTTTTTCACCTGGATATATAATACCTTTTGGAATAAAGATCCCAATTTATACTACAATACATGATTGCGTTTTCTTTGATGAACCATCAAGTTGCAAAAATTTAATTGACAAGGAAATCAAGAGACTTTTTTATATTCGAGCAATTAACCATTCCCAAAAAATTTTTACTGTCTCTTCTTTTTCAAAAAGTAGAATAGTGGCAAATTTTCGTTGCGATGATAAGAAAATCAAGATAGTGACAAGCGGATTATCTAAAGACATAATCGAGTTTAAACAAAAAATGGGTAACATAAGGAAAGAAAACTATTTTGTTTTTGTTGGAAATTTCAAGCCATATAAAGGAATAGATGTTCTTTTAGATGCTTTTAGACTCTATAAAGAAAAGGGAGGAAAAAATAGCCTTTATCTTATTGGTAATAAAAAAGGACTAAATACATCAATATCTATTAAAAAATGTGAAACACCAGGCGTCTTTTTTAAGGAAGGAATTTCAAATAATGAGCTTTTCTCGTTAATGAGTTCGGCTCAAGCTCTAGTTCTCCCCTCAAAATATGAGGGGTTTGGATTACCTCCTTTTGAAGCAATGTACCTTGGAACAGTTTCAATTTTAAATGATATTCCTGTATTACATGAGATTTATGATGGCAGTGGGGCCATTTTTTATAAAAGAAATGACGCAATTTCTCTATGTGAAACTATGCTTGATATTGATTTTAATCCGGTTTTACATCTAAGCAATTGCTTAAAAAAATATTCTTTCAAAGCTTCAGCTGAAATAATAAAAACCGAAATAGGTATCTAAGGTACCTTATATATAATAAGGCTTTTCTTTTTAATATTAAGCAATGCTCCTTGTGCTTTATTTTCTTTAGAAGAGCAATATTTCATTAAGCACCCCAAAATCATAAAATTCAAAATTAGATTACATCTAGCAGAATAAGCCGAATTTATGATGGAAAATAAAATTAAATAAAAATTAATGCCTATAAAAGCTAAAGAAAGAGAAGCACAAAGAAAATTGGAACTGCTTTTATACTTAATTGCTAATTTTACTGCTTGCAATATAAAAATTGAGTAAATTATAACATTAGGGAAACCCCATTCTAATAAATATGTCCAAAATGTACCATCAGCAATTATGGGTTTACTCGCATCTGAACTATAACCCACAGTACCAAAACCATAGCCGAACCAAAAATTGCTTTTTATTGTTTTAATTGCATTTAGAATGGTTGAAAAATGCCCCTCATCACTTCCAGTGTTCCATATAGAATCTTTATCTAGTAGCCTTTGAATTATAGTTGAATCTTTAAAAAAAGTAAAAACAACAAAAATAGAAACTCCAATTGCTAAGAAAAGATATAAGATTTTTTTAAACACATCGCTCTTTTCATTCCAGCAAATTGAAAGAAGATATTCTAAAACAATAACAAGAGCCATTCCAACAAAAGAGGCTCGCGAAAAAGTAAGCAAATTAGCCACAATTGAAATTACAAATGAAAACCAACCAAATTTACTATGATATTTGCTTTTAATTACAATAGCCCAGGAAAATGATAAAACAATAATGCAAAGCCCACTAAAAATAATAGTGTTACCACAAAGACCATTAGCTCTAATGATATCTGTACCATACAGGCCAAAAGTGTTTTCTCCTTTTGGTGAAAGCAAAATTTCTGGTAAATAATTTCTACCCAAGTATTGAACGATTCCAAACATACAAATAAGCACACCGCTTAGACAAAAAACCTTAATAATTTTAGGAATTTCTTTTCTTTTCAAAAAGAAAAGGCAAAATATAAAAGGAAATGTATAAATAACATCATTCCTAAAGCCCAAAAAGCCAGAATAAATTTGCGTTTTTCCAAAAATCACTTGCATACAAAGAGTCAAAGCACACAAAAAAAACCAAATAAAATATAATTTTACAATAAATATTTGCTTCTTGTTTTTATAAAAAGGCTTTGCATTAAACACAAAATAAATAATCATAATATAAATAACAGCATCTACCATTGCTGTTCCATATCCAATCAAATTATTTATTATTCCCCTAAACAATACAATTATAATCAATAAAGCTGATAAGAAAAAAGGAACTGTTATAACATTGTTTTTTCTTTTAAAGTTATTCATTTCTAATTAATATAGCATTCCTTATTAATAATAGCCACTCCAAAGTTCTTTACTTTGTATAGTAAAAAGGAAATTCTAAACTAAATTACAAAATGAAAACTTTGGTGACTAAATCTGCACTTTTTAAATTTCCTTTTTTGTTATTTTATCACATTTAGAAAAGCTCTTTGATAATTAAAAAAGTAATTTTCTAATTAACTATAATAACAATATTTTAAAAAGGCTTCATTAGTAAAATTTCGAATAATATTGGATTGGTAGAATAATACGTGGCGTTGTTTATCTTTGTTAATTTTAGGAATATCACTACGTGGAATTGATGGTATAGCGGCATTCTGCTTTTAATGATTGTTTGACTACATTACCATATTAATAGGCAAAGCCTTCATAAGCCGACAAATTAAATTAATCCATATAACGATATTTAGCTAAAATTGTTTTGCTTTTAATTTTAAAAGCAATTACTATAAAAAGCAATCCGATCATTGCTGCCTTTTTGCTTTTTTATATTGTTTATTTAAGAAAAAACTTTTATAAACAAAGAATAAACAATTGAACTTTAAAAGTAAAAGTGGGAAAGTCTTTTTTCATACTAGATGACTTTTAAAAAAGCAAATTGAAATCTTTTTGATTCATTCAGTAGAATGATTAAAAGTACTTTCACTATTGGTTAATAGAGCCTTGGATTTTTTATTTATTCCGATTTTCGACAGAAAAAGCAGCTAAATTTTTAAAAATAAAAAAGGAATAAAAAGATCATCAAGCATTTAGATAAAAATTTGGTTTTTAGCTCAATTAAAGCACTTTGAAAATATCAACCTAAGGTTAAGATTAACATTAATTTGCTGCGGGTTTTTAAATATCTTTTGTTTATCATTTTATTCATTATTGGTTATATAATCAATCTATTGAGGTCTAAACATATGAGAGGAATCATATTAGCAGGTGGTAGTGGTACAAGACTTTATCCTTTAACCTTAGTAACAAGTAAGCAGTTATTGCCTATATATGATAAGCCTATGATTTATTATCCTTTATCAGTTCTTATGATGGCAAACATTAAGGATATCCTTATCATCTCTACTCCTAGTGATACTCCTCGTTTTGAGGAGCTCTTAGGAGATGGATCCCATTTTGGAATCCATCTCTCCTATGCCGTTCAGCCTAAACCAGAAGGATTGGCGCAAGCTTTGATTATCGGTGAGAAGTTCATCGGTGATGATTCCTGCTGTCTAATACTAGGAGACAACATCTTCTATGGCAGTGGTTTGATTAAAAGACTAGATAAAGCAGTAGAAGAAGCTAACAGTGGCCATGCCACTGTCTTTGGATACTATGTCAATGATCCACAAAGATTTGGTATTGTCGAACTAGATAACAATGGAAAAGCACTTTCAATAGAAGAGAAACCTAGTAACCCTAAATCCAACTATGCTGTCACTGGTCTTTACTTCTATCCTAAGGGAGTATCTAAGCTAGCTAATCAGGTTAAGCCTTCAAAGAGGGGAGAACTTGAGATAACTACCCTTAATGATATGTATCTAAAGCAAGGCAACCTTATGGTTCAGACACTAGGAAGAGGATTCTCCTGGCTTGATACCGGTACAATGGAATCACTTAATGATGCCTCCAACTTTGTAAAGATGATTGAAGAGCATCAATCTCTGAAGATCTGCTGCCCTGAGGAGATTGGTTATATAAACAAGTGGATCAGCAAGGATGAACTAATTAAGATTGGCGAATCTATGAAGAAGAACGAATATGGGCAGTATCTTTTGACCGTGGCAAATGATAAAATTAAGTATTAATTTCTAGAGAGGCTTAAATGTTCATTTTTAATAAGACTGATATAGAAGGTGTCTATATTATTGAACCTAAAGTCTTTGGCGATAGCCGCGGCTATTTTATGGAAACCTATAATAAGGAAGAATTCGATAAAGCAGGATTGAAGTATAACTTCGTTCAGGATAATCAATCCAAGTCCCATAAAGGTGTTCTAAGAGGACTTCATTTCCAAACCAAACATCCACAGGCAAAGCTTGTAAGAGTGGTTTCTGGGGAAGTCTTTGATGTGGCTGTAGATTTAAGAAAAGATTCTAAGACCTATGGAAAATGGGTAGGGGTAATCTTATCTGAAGATAATAAGAAGATGTTTATGATACCAAGAGGTTTTGCTCATGGTTTTGTAGTCTTATCTGATTCAGCTGAGTTTACCTATAAGTGTGATGACTTCTATCATCCTGAGGATGATGGAGGAATCATGTGGAATGATCCAGACATTAACATCAAATGGCCTGATGTAGGAAAAATAGAGCTTTCTGAAAAAGACAAGAAACATCCTTTTTTAAGTGAAAGCAAAATAGAGTTTTAAAATGAACCAACCTGATGTATCTATTATTATCATTAATTACCATACTGCACAATTAGTAAGTGATTGTGTAAATTCTATAGTTAAAAATACAAAAGGAATATCATATGAAACTTTAATAATAGATAATTCTAATGATATTAATGAATTTGAGACCCTATCAAGTAAAGTAAAAGGAAAAGCCGACCTTATTTTAAACTCTCAATCAAATCTTGGTTTTGGCAAAGCTAACAATTATGCGGCAAAATATGCAAAAGGAAGAAATCTTTTATTTTTGAATAGTGATACTTTGCTAATTAATAATGCAGTTAAGTTTTTATGTAATGTGTTAGACTCGGACTCAAAAATCGGAATTTCAGGTGGCAATTTATTTAAGTCAAATGGAAAGCCCTGCCATTCCTTCATAAAAAAAGAACTAAATCCTAAAACATTCAGAACAACAAACTCAATTCATTATGCTTTTGCTTGCCGATATTTAAAGCGGTTAGATTTTAATTATTCTAATAAGAATATAGAAATTAAAGGCTATATTACTGGTGCCGATCTTATGATAAAGAAAAGTGTGTTTGAAAAGCTCAACGGATTTGATGAACACATTTTTATGTATGCTGAAGATTCCTTGCTCTGCTACCGTTGTATTCATGAATTAAATCTAAAGATAATTCAAACCCCAAAATCAAAAATTACACATTTAGAGGGGGGCAGTGATTATAAAGAATTCTCATTAAACAAAATAGATAATTGGATTTCGGGTAATTGCTGGTATTATAAATTTGCTTTTGGCAATAGTGGGACTAATGAATTTTTAAACTATGCATTAAAAGAATTTAAAAAGAAAAAATTGTTGTTCAAACTTCTACGAATGAAAGAAAAAATCCACAATTACTCCAACTACGTTACCGAAATAGAAAAAGTAAAGCAAAGAATGAATAAGGAGCAAAATATTAAAATTTTAGTCACTGGTGCAAAAGGCCAGTTAGGTTATGACTGTATTAGAGAACTTAAAGAACGAGGTTATAAAAACGTTTTAGGTATTGATAGAGATGAGATGGATATCACTGATGAGAAGTCAGTGATGAACTTCATCACTGACTATCATCCTGATGTTGTCATGCATAATGCGGCTTGGACGGCTGTTGATAAAGCAGAACAAATGCCTGATGAAGTCTATAAAGTTAATGCTTTAGGCCCTAAATATGTAGCAGAAGCCTGTAAAGCAGTGGGTGCTACTATGTTCTATATATCAACCGATTATGTTTTTGATGGAAAAGGGACTAAGTTCTTTGAAACTAATGACCCTAAGAATGGTTTATCTGTTTATGGAAAGACTAAAGGAGAGGGAGAAGACTTTGTGACTTCTATACTCTCAAAGTATTTCATTATTCGTATTAGTTGGGTATTTGGTATTAATGGTCATAACTTTGTTAAGACAATGATTTCTTTGGCAGATAAAGGCCATAAAGAACTAAATGTAGTAGATGATCAGATAGGATCTCCTACATACACTTATGATTTATCTAAGCTTATGTGTGACATGATGGTTACTGATAAGTATGGAATCTATCATGCTACCAATGAGGGAGTATGTTCCTGGGCTGAGTTTGCTTCCTTTATTTTTAAGACTGCTGGTTTAGATGTTAAAGTCAATCCAGTATCTACTGAAGAATATATGAAATTAGTTCCTAATCAAGCTAGTAGGCCTTATAATTCACGTATGAGTAAAGAGTCTCTTACTAAAGCAGGATTCAATAAGTTACCTACTTGGCAAGATGCTGTGACTCGTTACATCAGATTAATTAAAAATGAAAAAAGCATTTAAAGCTATTATTAATTTGGTTGGCTATTTCTTTGCAGTCATTTTTAATCCGTTCATTTGCAAATGTTGGAGAGTTTTTGTTTGTTCAATTAATACTGCCAATTTTAAAATAAGTCTTAAAAAGCACGGAAGAAACATAAATGTTGGTCAACACAATTTATTCGAAGGCCTAAAGTATGTAGAAATAGGAAACAATTTTTCTTCTTTAGACAACTTATGGATAGGAGCATATGATTCATATGGGAAATTTAAAAATCAATATAAGGGTAGAATTAAAATAGGAAATAATGTCCATCTTTCGCGAAATTGTCATATTGGTTCAATCACAGGTGTTGAAATAGGTGATAATACATTAATTGGAAGCAATGTATTAATTAGTGATCATGATCATGGGAAATCTAATGATTTTAGTGATTCAAGAAATAAAGTTCCCTTATATTCAAAGGGAAAAATTATCATTGGGAAAAATGTTTTTATAGGTGACAATTGTTCTATACTTAGTGGCGCTAGTATAGGAAACAATTGTGTAATTGGAGCTAATTCTGTTGTTACTAGTTCCTTTGAACCTAATTCATTAATTGCTGGAAACCC
>ENA-UOOK01005621-UOOK01005621.1-fermentation-metagenome-genome-assembly--contig:-NODE-5621-length-12510-cov-6.951104_pt1 | contig 12510 bp, 10 predicted proteins | sample MGYA00245777_ERZ724023 | MGnify/ENA primary metagenome ERZ724023 (study PRJEB28704, sample SAMN03018312) | fermentation metagenome | biome: anthropogenic terrestrial biome; feature: soil; material... | reverse complement strand
CCATATGGAGGATAACCCTAACCCACTGGAACGCACCACAAGCCTCGACCCGTTATTAAGGAACCCCCACTTATAGAAGTGGAGGTCTTGGAATTTTGAAAAAATCTCTGGAAAAACGCCTGTGTTTACGCTATCCAGGTGCTCGAACAACAACAGAAACGTGATTATTCAGAGGCTTTATAGTTAAGTAGGCTCCCACGAACTTAGATACATACCTTTGACTAAATACACGGGAACAGGAGAACAATATGGAAAATTATATAAGTAAACTAAAATGCACAGCAGAACATTTAAACGGTATTATCCAAAATAAACCTCACATTGCAGTTGTTTTAGGTTCGGGTCTCGGAAACCTTTCGGATTCCATATCCAATAAGATTGAAATTCCGTATGGGGAAATCCCCAATTTTCCGTCAACCACAGTTCCTGGCCATGATGGACGGCTTATTTTTGGAGAACTTGGGGGACGCAATATCGTTGCAATGAAAGGACGCTTTCATTATTATGAAGGCTGGGGCATGGACGAAGTAGTTTTCCCATTACGCATATTTAGGCTTTTAGGTGTTGAAAATCTGTTACTTACTAACGCTGCCGGAGGTATCAATACCCAATTCAGACCGGGTGATTTAATGCTTATAAAAGATCACATTGGATTTCTGGCTGAAAATCCACTTAGAGGTGCCAATGTTGAAGAGTTTGGTCCTCGTTTTCCTGACATGTCCCAAATTTATGATAAAGAGCTTCTGGATATTTCAACTGAATGCGCCTTGAAATTGCATATTGAAATAAGGCGTGGTATTTATGCTTATGCAAAAGGTCCATCATTTGAAACGCCTGCGGAGATTAGAGTGTTCCACGCTTTTGGCGCAGATGCTGTTGGTATGTCAACAGTTCCGGAGGCTATTACCGCAAGGCATATGAATATGAAAGTTTTAGGTATATCGTGCATAACAAATATGGCAGCAGGCGTTTTACATCAAACACTGAATCACGAAGAGGTTATTGAAACAGGAAAACGTGTCAGTGAAAAGTTTTCCAAGCTTGTTACTGAAATCGTAAAAGTATGGTCATAAGCAAAACTACGGGAACAATACAGGTAATTGAAAAAGAAATACGTAACATATATTGTGGTTATTACCCAGAAAGTCACTTCGTGACTTTCTGATGAAATTGTGCGCTCGGCATGAGTGTAATCTAACGGGTGAAAGTCCAGAACACGCCCGGTAGTGGGAAGTGTATAGCTGAACAGCAAGGGTGTCCATCGTGAGGTGGAATCTGAAGGAAGCTGTAAGCAAATTCAATTTATATATATAAGTCATTAGATATATATGATGACTTATTTTTTGTGTAGCTTATTGATTTTCTTGAAGACCGCAGATACTATAAGGATTCCGAAAGCTATCAAGCTTGCCTTTGCAGCAGTTGCCACACCATATGCCATTGCTTCGGTATAGTTTTGTTCTGCCAATAACTGTATAGTGTGATAAGCGTCAACCCCCGGAACCAATGGAAAGATACCGGGTATGGAAAAAATAGTGGCAGGTGTTTTTCGAAGCCTGGCCATTATTTCACTGTAAACCGCAACTGCAGAAGAACCGAGAAAAACAGAGGCTAAGGCAGCGTCTGGGTATAGCAGCGAAAATTGATCCTTAATAAGCATACCAAGCATGCCCGCAAAACCGGCGAGAAGTATGTTGCGCCTAGGGACATTACACAGTATTGCAGGGAATAAGCTTCCCAAAAATGAAAAGAATACCCGAATCATATCTTTCTCCCTTGTGTACTATATATGTTGAATTAGAAATTCAAAATATATTGATGCAAATTGATGCACGTACCATTTGTTTTGGAATTAACTTCTTTTTCAGTTTATATAAAAAAATATTTTTCCATTGATAATGCAAGCCCTACACCCATCCCTAAGGCTATAACTGTCAATATCGCCTCGCCAAGGCGAGTTAATCCACTTACACTGTCGCCGACAAGCAGATCCCGTATTCCATTAGTCATCGAAACACCGGGAAGATATAGTATAACAGAAGAAATTATAATAATGTAAACATTACCGCCAACATAAAAAAATGAGGTTAATAAGCTAAGAATCCCGCATACACATCCGAGAACAAAATGGATTAGAAAAGGGAAGTAGTCAGACTTTAGCATTAGAAAGTTTAGGATGTATGCAATAAGCCCTGTTATCATAGCAGCGAAACTATCCTCAATACTACCTCCGAAAAGCATAGCAAAAGCAAAGGTTACCACCGACGCTGAAACAAGCTGCAGTGAGGTATTATATGTTTTCAAAGCTTTAATATTATCTAATTCCTTCATAGCTTCCAAATAAGATATTGGGTTCAAAGAAAGATTGCGGGAGAATGAGTTAACACTGTCTATTTTTAATAGGTTAAGTGTTCTAACCTTTATACGCTTGGCAGAAGTTTCCGAAATTTGTTCAGGTGAAACAACCGTAAGAAAGATGCTTGTTGGGAACACTATAGTTTCACAGGAAAAACCAAGCCCATTGCAAATTTTATTTACACTCTCTTCAACGCGGTATGTTTCAGCGCCATTCCTTAAAAGAATTTCACCGGCTTCAAGTGCAATATGAAGCACTTCATTTATATTCATACAAGTATCCTCTAAAGCCAACGGACATTCACTTCTAGCCGGGAGTAAGGCCTATAATTCATAAGCATATCTATATGCCAATCTTTCCGCATATTCTCCTGCAAAGAAGCGCTAAAAAAAGAAATTCGCCGTTTTTTTGCGACATATTTATTATTGTGATTCTTGTGTCAATCATATTATAAATATGGATATTCTTCAATATTAATTTTATCAAACCCACGCAGCGTAAAGCATATTCTACAAGCAAAAACGCGTGTTGCGCACAAAACACGCAATGAAGGCGCTAAAGCGCTCGCATATAACAGGTAGAGGCTTGCGGTGCGCTTCAACGAGTACACGCCTGCATTGGCGCGCAATTTACACAAACACTCATTGAAAAACTAGCCACCCGCTTCTTCGCATAAAAGTTTAACCTGTAACTTTCAGTAAGCTTATGGGAAGCCAGTAATGTAAAATCTGGAGTAGATATCAAATCATTGTCTAAAACAATGTACTAATGGCAAATTGAACATAGACTAAAGATGATTGAATATAATTGTAAATATACTTGAACCTGAAATGCCCTAATGATATAATATGGTTATCCAGCCTTCATACGAAAGCTGATGAAAGTTAAAATTTTTAAATCTCATCAGAAAGTCACTTCGTGACCTTCTGGGAGATAACCATATTATAAATCTTATGGAATCATAGTAAACAAAGGGGAATTTAATATTTATCGGGGTAGGAGAAAAAATATGAAAAGTATTGTTCGAGATATAAGCCTTGCACCAATGGGAAGACAAAAAATAGAATGGGCAAAAAGGAATATGCCCATTCTAAGCAAAATAGAGGATGAATTCATAAAAACCCGTCCTTTTGAGGGGATAAAAATTTCGCTTTCCATCCATTTAGAAGCAAAAACAGCATATCTGTCTAAGGTTTTAGCCTCCGGAGGAGCACAAATGGCTGTTACGGGAAGCAACCCTCTTTCAACCCAGGATGATGTCGCTGCAGCTCTTGCTGCCGACGGTATTAATGTTTATGCATGGTACGGTTCCACAGAATCTGAATATCAAAATCATATAGATAAGACCCTTGAACATGGTCCTCAGATAATAATCGACGATGGAGGAGATCTTATACAGGCACTGCACACACGTAAGAGAGATTTGCTACCTGGCGTATATGGTGGTTGTGAGGAGACTACGACGGGGATTTTACGCCTTAAGGCAATGGCGAATGAGGGTGTATTAAAAGTACCGATGATGGCTGTAAACGATGCTTTGTGCAAGCATTTATTTGATAACCGTTACGGGACTGGCCAATCTGTCTGGGATGGGATTAACAGAACAACAAACCTAATTGTTGCCGGTAAAACCATTGTGGTAGCAGGATATGGATGGTGTGGTAGAGGTGTTGCCATGAGGGCGAAAGGTCTTGGCGCAAACGTAGTTGTTACCGAAGTCGATCCTGTAAAAGCAATTGAAGCATTAATGGATGGGTTTCAGGTTATGACTATGGACAAAGCATCAGAGATTGGAGACTTTTTTGTTACTGTAACCGGTTGTGAGAATGTTATTGTGAAGAAGCATTTTGGAAAAATGAAAGATGGTGCTGTACTGTGTAATGCAGGGCACTTCAATGTAGAAATTTGCATACCTGATTTGGAGGATTTGTCATCTGAAATTACTCAATCAAGAAAAAATATTGTCTGTTATACGATGGAAAGCGGACGACGGTTGTATTTGCTTGGAGAAGGCAGGCTTGTAAATTTAGCTTGCGGTGATGGGCACCCTGCGGAAATAATGGATATGAGCTTTGCTGTTCAAGCGTGTGCGTCACAATATATAGCTACTCATCATAATAAGCTAAAGCCCGGTGTGTTTGAAATACCTCGGGAAATTGATTCAAAGATCTCTGAAATGAAGCTTGTAAGCCTTGGAATAACCATAGACAAGCTGACCTCTGAACAAGAGAAATATATTCATAGCTGGTAGGATTAATAGACTTGGATAACTGTAATTTTGTACGATTTGCAAATAGCATGTACGCTTACTATATTTATAACGAGACTCGAAGATGGGCCACCACCCACCTCTTCGCACGACATGCGTTTTTTGCCCAAAGAACCCGCCACCAGGTATTTTTCAACCAGAATGGTTGAAAATATGCGAAGAGGTGTGGGGCATCTAAGCCTCGTTATATGTATAAGTAATGTGCAAACAGTATTGTGCAGCTTATGTAAACACATTTGGGAGTGATTAGTTTGGAAAAAGAGATATTGAATATGGAAGAAGCTGCGGAGCTCTATGGGGTTAGCGTAAAAACCTTTATAAAGCTTTTGCGGGAAGAAAATGTTCCAGCCAGAAAAATTGGAAGAGAATGGAGATTTTCGAAAAGCGCTCTTATAAATTGGTTATCAAAAGGAAGCTCAAAAGCTTATTCTTCAAGCGAACAGGAGTCCAGACGTTTTTTTGAGCAGGTTGCGGACAAATGGGAGCAGATAAGCGGTGAATATTATGATCATTCAATTATTAATAAAATAATTGATATGGATATTTTAAAAAATGATATGACTGTTATTGACTATGGAGCAGGGGACGGGTTTGTTTCAAGAGGAATTTCACCCTATGCGGGGAAAATCATAGCTATGGACACATCCAGCCCAATGCTTGATGAGCTTGAGAGAAAAGCCAGGCTACATGGTATTAAAAACATTATTACAATTGAGTGTGAAGAAAGCGAAGTTCCGCTTCGTGATGAAAAAGCGGATTTGATATGCGCTTCCATGATTTTGCATCATATTGAAAATCCCAAATCTTTAATTATGGAGTTTTATAGAGTTTTAAAATCCGATGGAATTTTGTTTATAGCTGACTTTTTACCTCATAATGATGATTTATTTAAGCAGGAGATGCATGATTATCACATGGGCATAAACCCGATTGCTCTTGAGCAGTGGCTTTTAGACTCAGGCTTTGGCAACATAAGCATTGAGAAACTGCCTGAAACGGGGAAAGACGAAAAAAATATATTTGTACTAACGGCAGTTAAGGTGACACAAATATGATTTGGATAGTTGCGGGTTTATCCGTTTTAATCGTTATTATTTTTATTATTGTTAATATTAAAGATAACAAGAACTGCAAGACTAATCAAATTATGCAAGCACCCTTGACCGATGGGAATGTGAGCGTTTTCATGGATAATAACGGTAAGATTGATGTAATCCCATTCAATTTTAACAAGCTTAAACAGGGAAGAGCGTCGGATTTTCCGTTAACAATTATGAAGCCATATACTCAAGATGATGTTGGAGCTTTAATACGGGAAGGTCTGAAGCTGTCGGGAAGCGAAAAAAGCTTATCAAGTAAAGTACTAATGGAAGCTCTTGGCTTTTTTGACTGGAAGGACTACTCAAAAGGTAGAAAGAGCGTATCACTCACATGCAAAAAGCAGGAGATTGCATTTAATTCCACAATACGGCGTAGTGACGGGTCTTACGCCTTCCGAGTAAGAGGATTTGAAAAGGTTCTTCCGGCCAAGCTATCAAATTACGAATTAGGCAATGAAGTACTTAATATGATAAAGCTCTCCATTTAGCTAAAACAGAAAGGCTGTGATGTGTTTGCCGAAAAAAGATACCAAGGAAAAAGAAGCAAAGATTAAAGAAACTATGAAAAAAGGAACCCTAAAAGAAGATACCACAAAAGAAAGAACCAAAAAAGCAGAAGCCACAAAAGAAGTAAACAAAAAAGAAGAAACCGCAAAAGAAGAAACTGCAAAAAAGAGAGCTAAAAAAACAAGAAACATAAAAAAAGAAACTATAAAAGAAGTGGAACTATACGAACCAGTTCGGGAATTCCTTTCAAATAGAGGTTTTGCGGTAAACAGTGAAGTATTAAACTGTGATGTTACAGCGCTGCTTGAAGAGTTGTTGGTAGTTGTGGAGATGAAAACCAGCCTTAATTTAGATGTTGTTCTGCAGGCGGTTGAAAGACAGCGATTTGCAGACCTTGTTTATATTGCCGTGCCTAAAAACGGTCGCATATTGTTTACAAAGAGATGGAAAAAAATCTGTCATTTATTAAGGAGATTAGAGGTTGGTTTGCTGCTCGTTACAGTGAATAAGGATTTCTCATATGTTGAGGAAGCGTTAAAGCCAATTCCTTTTGACCGTGCAAGAAGTATATCTGCCGCTCAAAGAAAAAGAAAAAATGTTATTAAAGAAGTCAGTGAAAGACATGGGGATTATAATACGGGAGGAAGTAATAAAAAGAAGCTTGTTACCTCATATAGAGAGTCCGCAATTCAAATTGCTGTTATATTAGAAAAGCTCCAATCCTGTTCAATAAAGGAAATAAGAGAAGCAGGAGACTTACCTCAAAAGACTGCAAAGATTCTTCAGGACAACCATTACGGATGGTTTGCCCGGGAAAAACGTGGTGTCTACTGTCTGACTGAAAAGGGTGCTGAAGAATTAAAGGATTATAGTGAATTAGCAAAGCTTTATAAGGACAGAATAATTGAATCCAGCATTGATACAACTGCAGGAACTCCTGCCGCTGAATAAGTATACATAACCATATTGTGATTGCACCAGGTTGCAGCGAGCTGCAACTTCCTGCAGTTAAACCTGCAGGAAAAAGTCATTTCACGACTTTCTGGGGAGCAATCATAATATATCATAATGCGAGAGATGATTATAAAGACAGCGATTGTATATGTGTCAACACATCATGGAAATAAAAAGAAATTGGTTGATGCTATTTCTGAAAAATATGACATCACGGTAATCGATGGATCCACGCCATATTTCCATTATGCCACCGTTTAGCATCAAGAAACTGACTCGCAGCAACCCAACAACTGTGGCAAAGTTTGCAGAGTTGGAGAAAAAACTGATACCGCAGATTGATACAATGTATCTTTCTGCGGTATCAATTTTTTCATACTCTGTAAGCCCTGTATATCAATAACTCTATTACTTTCCTGCTGCGTTTAAGAAACGGATAAGCATTGCCGCCACCTGGCAGCGTTGCGCCCCGTCTTTCGGCATGAGGTTTCCGGCGTTGCCTTGAATTATACCTGCACCGCAAGCCCAATTCATAGCCGGGACAGCATACTCGGATATTTCGGAAACATCGCTGTAGGAAAGGATATTTGTATCTTCTCCGATAGAGTCATTATAACCTTTGAACTGTGCGTAACGGTAGAGGATCGCTGCCATCTGTTCGCGTGTGATTGAGTCCTCCGGCCCGAACAGGCCGCCGCCATACCCATACACTATCGCGTTTTTCTCTGCCCAACTGATAGCATCGGTGTAATATTTATCGCTTGCCACATCGGTAAATTGATTAAATGATGTAATCTCCGGCTCGCCCTCCAGCCTGTAGAGGATTGTAACAATCATGCCGCGTGTGGTATTCATATAGGGGCTGAAAGTCGTGTCATCAGTACCTTTCATAAGACCAAGCGTATAGCAGAGAGCTACGTCCTCATAAAACCAGTCGCTTTCCGAAATGTCGGTAAAGGGGTTATCCCATGCACCTGTGTCGGGATTGGAATTAACAGCGATAAAATCAATGATGAAGTCGGAAAGGTGATCGGTGATGAAGCTTACTGTCTTTGCCGCTGCGTCATAGGTGCACTCCATTAGTGTAAGAGTTCCGTCAGAGGCTAAATGCCAGACGCAAATGCCCTCAGGGTTTGCACCCGCTTTCAGCGTGTAGGGGACGGTAACAGTGATCTTTCCGCTATCGTAATCTGTAATGATCACATTGCCGCTTCTGGCTGTGACTTCAATAATAGTATCGTCCTTATGGCTGCCTTCCATGGCCGCCCGTTGTGCTGCCGTCAAACCGCTTTGAGAGATTTCCTCCACATGGATAGTAACGGTACTGCCGTTTGCCTGCAGGGTAAGAGCGGCAAGAGCTGTTTTATCAAAGCTGACTGTGCCGTTGTCGGTAAAGATATCAAGGCCGGTAATGGCTTTGTCCTTGTCCTGTGCCGCGTCAGAAATGCTCTTAATGACCGTCGTGCGTATGTTAACGGTATTAATATTTCTATTCAGCCCTGCGTTAATTATGATATTACCTGTCGTATCTTTATTGTTCAACAGAGCATTGAGCCTTTCTGCGTTTACCGTCACAACTGCTGTACTGCCGGAAATTGTTGCGGTGGCGTTGATGCTGTTCTCGCTCCCGGAAACCGGCACAACATACGTCGGAGGCGTATAACTGTCGGCATTCAGTATGGTAAAGGACAGCGCAATATTAGCGTTTGCGCCATTATTACCGGATACGGTAATGGTTTCATCATAGTTTCCTGCCGCAAGACCGGTTTTCGGCTGGACGGTAAAGGTCGCGACATCTCCCGTTGCGGTAAGAGACGTTGTTGATAGTGCGCTAATATAATAATCTGTTGCCGTTGGCTGAATCAGCGTCACACTCTGATTGCCCGTGTTCTCTATGGTAACGGTCTGCGCTGCCGGTGCGGCGGAATAGCCCGCCGTCATGCTTTCAAAGGGAATGGTTTCCGGCGTTGCAGAAATGTTATAGGTCGGTGCGGCATAGACGGTAAAGGCAACCGAAACACTCGCACTTGCGCCATTATTGCCGGACACAGTAATGTTTTCGTTATAGGTTCCCACCGCAAGGCCGGTTTTCGGCTGGACGGTAAAGGTCGCAGTATCTCCCGTTGCAGTGAGAGCTGTTGTTGATAGCGCGCCAATATAATAATTTGTTGCCGTTGGCTGCGTCAGCGTCACGCTCTGATTGCCGGTGTTCTCTATGGTAACGGTCTGCGCCGCAGGTGAGGCGGAATAGCCCGCTGTCATCCCCCCAAAGAAAATGGTTTCCGGTGTTACAGAAATGTTATAGGTCGGCGTGGGATTGACTGTAAAGGTGACCGCAATACTCGAGGTTTCGCTGTTATTACCGGACAGGGTAATGGTTTCGTTATAGGTTCCCGCCACAAGCCCGTCTTTCGGCTGGACGGTAATGGTCACGGTACTATTGATATCAATTTCAAAACTGTCGCCACATTCAACAAGGCCTGTCCTCGCGGAAATATCGAAATTAGAGCTTGTGGGTAAACTGACCGTCACGCTCTGGTTTGTGATATTATTCAGATTAATGTACTGGCCTTCCGGTACGGCATAGCCCTCTGTGACTGTTCCAAAATCGAGGCTTGTAGTGTGAGACCAAAGGCGCATAGCTAATAACTCGCTGGCATAGTCGGTATTGCAATCGTCATTGTACTGCTCGTTGAATATTAACAATGTATTGTTGAAGTACACCATATCCAGTATCTCAGAGGGAATGTTTACTGTTACGCTGCCGGAGGCATCCGCGGCATCCGTCAAAGCTTTGACACGCCCGTAATGCGTTATTCTTCCTTCTGAATTCACGATAGCTGCGGAGATAAATTCGTTTGTTCCTGTTTGTGCGCCGGAATAGGCGACTGTAATAGAGTCGATGTAGACGCCGCTAAAGGCAAGATCAGTTATCTCAGCAGTAAATTCGCTGCGGGAGCCGTCAAGCAGAGTCAGTTTCCAATCCGGTTCCTCGTCCAAAGTCGTAACCTCTGTCAACTCACTGTCCATACCGGTGGATGACTTCCCACCCGTGGCTGCGGAGGTAATAAGTACTTGTGACATATCCAGGTTAAAAGCGGGGCGAACACCGGAAAGCAAGTCGATTTTCTCATGGTAAACGGTGCCATCCGCAATCACATAATAAGCATCGTCATCACCAAAAGAAGAACGAAGCCACCATACTCCGGCGCTGCCCTCCTTATCTGTGATGGGTTTCACCCGCAGCAGGCTGTGTTCCCAGCCAATCTCCTCTGCCTCGTTGTATGAAAGCGGGAATAGTTTCTTGCCTGTGAGATCGGGCTGCCCAGAATACATACTGTCGCCGGCAAGAGTAGTATCCGCGATCGCGCCCCACTCCGCCGGGGTAAAGCCACCGTATATCTTATCCATCACAGTTTGCAGCAAGCTCCCGCCGTAATATCCATTAGAGCCGCTATTATAATACCTTTCTTCGCCCAGCAGGTATTCGGAAAGCAGAAAGCCGCTTGTATTCAGCACATTCCACGGCACGGCTTCGGAATTATATGTACCGAAATACACCTTGCTGCTGTAGTCAAGAACATTCGCTCCCAGCAGTATACCCGGGCTTGACCAGCCTGCCAGCGCAACCGTTGGCAGGAGCGCTATTGCCATGCTAAGGCACAGCAATATTGCCAGTAATCGCTTTTTCATTGTGTGTCCCTCCTTAAGCGGTGCTTACTTGCCGCCGCCTGTTCTTTTTTCTCCCGTCGCTGACGCAACAGCTCCAAACGGCACACCGGGCAGCCGGTGCCACCTAGGCGCGATACTGTCTGCGTCTGCCATTCGTGGCCTTTCTCACACAACCACCAAATCGGTTTTCGGCTGGATTGCGATACATTGTCCGGTGTCAGCTCGCCGTTTTTTGTGGGGTGCCATTGCATGAGCAAGAATGCCACCCATGGATTTTCCTCGCAGTATTGCCGGAAGGTTTTTCTTTCTCTGTGATTATATAATCCTGCCAAGCTGTCGCACCTCCTTGTATAGAATAATTCCTCGTGATATAATCATGCTACACCGTTACCGCACTATCGAGTCAAGCGATATTGGAGATAAAAAGATGGATTATAAAGAAAAGTTTCAACATGAGGGGCTTTTTCAAATCGGAGATGTTGCCAAATGCTGCGGAATCGATCGGCAAACCATCCTGTTCTATGAGAGAAAGGGGCTTTTGACCCCTACGGAGCAAAACGAAAGTTCAGGCTACCGCTACTATTCAACAGAGACGGTGACGGAGCTGATGCAGATATTGCAGCTTCGGGATTCGGGCTTAAGCCTGCGGGAGATTAGAGATGTCATTGAAAACGGTGCAGACGCAGCGAGGCGGGTTATCGCCAGCATGGAAGAAAAGCTGACCGCGCTGCTGGTCGGATTGGAGCAAACCCGCGCCCTGTCAGTTCCAAAAGGAGACTACTCAATATCATGGACAAATCTTCCGGCCACACGCTGTTTTGTGAGGGGGTGTATTTGCCATGGTGTTGAGGAAGCGATGGACAAAATGTATGAGGTATTTCATGAGACATTAACAAGGAGACTACCGATACGCACTGCTTACCACATATACACCGAGTACCCGGAGGAAAGAGGCGGTACGGTTAATTTGGAGAATTTCCCTATGCGCGTCTGTGTTCCCGTAGCTCCCGATACAAATGACCCTGATTGTGTGGATATGACTGCCGCGTCTGGCGTGGCGGTCTGCCATCGTGGGGATTATTCCGAGATTGGTGCGGTCTACGATGTATTGTGGAAATATGTGAGTGAAAACAAGCTGATGCCTGCTGGACCGATCAGAGAGTACTATCTGGACAGCCGCCTCGAATACAAGAACAAAACTGACCGCTATGTTACCCGGTTAGTGTTGCCGGTGGAAGATCATCGCAGGATGCGGTAGTTACTTTCATGTTTAAAAAATTTTTTATAAAAGCATTGATAAACTCAACTAAAGATGTGTTGAATAAAATGCCTAAAGTATTAGGAGAAGGTGCACAGAGTTCTTCACTTTATGCTACTAGAAGATTTGAAGAAATTTTTATAAAGGCAGAAAATATAACTAAGAAATTCAAAGATTCTTATATAAGTGTAGAACATGTTATGTTGGCTATAATGGATGTAGATAAAAATGGAGTGGTTGGAAATATACTTAAGAAATTTAATATTACAAAAGAGGCATTTTTAAATGTATTAGCTGGAGTTAGAGGAAACCAAAGGGTGGATACTCAAGATCCTGAGGGGACTTATGAGGCTTTAGTTAAGTACGGAAGAAATCTAGTGGAAGATGCAAAAAA
>ENA-UOOK01005619-UOOK01005619.1-fermentation-metagenome-genome-assembly--contig:-NODE-5619-length-12511-cov-63.350594_pt1 | contig 12511 bp, 10 predicted proteins | sample MGYA00245777_ERZ724023 | MGnify/ENA primary metagenome ERZ724023 (study PRJEB28704, sample SAMN03018312) | fermentation metagenome | biome: anthropogenic terrestrial biome; feature: soil... | reverse complement strand
GGACATTGTCGAATCGGAAGTAATGTTCGAACAGGTATCCATGCCAATTTCCACGGAAGAAATGACTGTCATTGGCATATAAACAGCCGGTGCGCCGTTTTCCTGCGTATAAGGTCCGAGCTTGTTTGTTATTTTAACGACTATCTCTACATGACCGGAACGACCGATGATATCTTCTGCCTTGGCCGCTTTGCCATTCAGTTTGTATGACAGTCCCACAACTAATGGCAAGGGCAGATCCGACTTACCGCTGTATTGGATATCAGTTACTCCCGATGAGTTGACATTCCAGACATATCCTTTGGCAGTGGAGGTCGGCTGTTCGGGTCCTCTCAAATTCTGAATTCCGGTCAGTTTGGTAGGATCTAATATTTCGAAGCGGCCGGTACCGTATATTCGGAGCCAGTCCACTACGGTTATGTCCGCAACGGCACCACTACTATTGAGTGTGGCATAGACCGTTTCATACTTATAAATGGTCGGTTTGGCCTGAGTTTGAGCTTGAGCCTGAGTTTGAGCAAGAGTCGTAAATTGAGCCTGTACGGAACCAGCCAATGCAGTCAGAAATGAAACGCTGATCAAGATCAACAGTCTTTTGCCATGCCGTGAATTGTGCATCATAATATCCTCCTGGCAGTTTGTAAAAAATAGCGGGCTTCAGGCCTTCGGGTTTTTGCGAGAAGGCCATTTGAGCGATGTTATGGAGAAAACCGGATCCAAAAGTAACAACGCCGCCGGTAACAGTATTGAAACCGCCAGCATGCTGATGATCGAACCGCGGGCTAGTAACATAGCCAGTTCTTTCACGAGCGTCAGGCTGTTCATTAGACCGATCCCAATCATGGCCGCACATAGCGTTAAGGCACTTGTGAAAATGGAACTGGCGCATTCATTGGTAGCTCGAGTAATAGCCACCCGCGGCGGATAGTTAAGACGTTCTTCCTGAAATCTGGTGGTCATCAGAATGGCGTAGTCCACTGTTGAGCCAAGCTGAATGGTACCAAGAGCAATCACAGAAAAGTAGTACATATTATTCCCGGCATAAAAGGCGAAGCTCTTATTAATCCAAATGGCAACCTGAATGATAAAAACCAGCAAAACAGGGATGCTTAGCGAACGGAAAGCGAGTGCGATAATCAGGCCGACAGCCAGTACTGAAATCCAGTCAATAAAGGTCAGATCTTTCTTGCAGAGCTGCCGCATGTCGTAGTCAATAATAGCTTGCCCGGTTAGATACATTTCTTGATCCGGTTTAATAACGGATTGGCGGATCTCTTCATAAGCCGCCTCGCTAACGGGAGAATTGGATTTCTCCTGTAAAGTGATACTCATATTGTAATAATCATTGGAGTAAAATCGATCACTGACAGCGGATGGCACAAATATGTCGGGAATACCAGATCCGACCAGGCTGAAAAAGGATGAAGTGCTGCGGATCCCCGGAATACTTCTGATCTGCTGATCCAGTGCGAGTGTTTCCCAAGGTTCCAGCCCTTTGGTGATCAGGTTGGCCGAGTCGGCGAGGTCATATTTTTCCCGGAATCTGCTCAGCGCCTGCATCGAAGGGAGCGATTGCGGAAAGCTGCGCTCCATGTCATAGGACACTTCCAGATTGCTTTGGCCGTACCATGCCGGAATGGCAATCATGATCAGGAGGATAAAAATTGGTATGCGAAAGCGCGAAACCATCCGGCCCAGTCGTGAAAACGCTGGAAGCAGGGGACGATGCCGCAGCTTTTTGATCAGAGGGGCACAGACAATCAGGAGGGAAGGCAACACAAAAATGGTGGTGATGACAGAAATGAAAACTCCCCGGGCCATGGTGAAACCCAGGTCTGCACCGATTTCTACTTTCATAAGACCCAGGGCAATAAACCCGGCGACGGTCGTCAGCGAGCTGGATATGATGGCAGTGATTGTGCGACTTAAGGCTTTCACCATAGCATCTTCGAGATTCAAGCCGCGGCTGGTTTCCTCTTCAAAGCGATGCAACAGGAAGATGCAGTAATCCATCGTAACTCCCAACTGTAGCGCTGCAACTACGGAACTGGTGATATAGGACATGCGTCCGCCCATAAAATATACTAACCCCATGTTGTAGAGAATGCTCAGACCGAGTGTCAAGAGGAAAAGAAACGGGGTAATCACAGAAGGCATGGTAATCAGGAGTACTCCGATTACTAAGGCCACCGCGACTAGCAACATAGGAATCTTCTCTTTTTCGGATACTTCCTGAACCTCCAAAGTGGTAACCATGGTTCCGATTATATCCTGATTTTCGGTAAGGACCCCTTTAATCTCATTAACGGCCTTACGAGTCTCCGGGGAAGAACTGCCGGTGGGAAAGGCTACCTGCAGAATGGTGGCGTCACCGCGATAAAACTGATCAACCATGTCTTGCTGATACTCTTTGGGAATCGTGTAATCGGAAATATCAGAAAGCCAGAAAACGCCGCTGACGCCCTCGACTTGTTCCAAACATTGCTTTAACTCCTGGACTTGCCACTCCGGGCAATCGCGTACAACGACATTAGCGGTGGAAGAAAATCCGAACTCCCGATTCAGGATATTGAGGCCTTGTATGGAATTGAGTGAATTGGGAAGATAAGTGAGTAGGTCATATTCGATGGCTACATTGGCGACGCCATATGCTGCTGGAATGCAAAGCAGGAGAGCTAATGCTAAGAATAGAATGCGATTGCGTACAACGAATGTTGCAAATTTTTGCATCATAAATAATACCTCCGTCAGAATATGACCAACGGTTATTGTACCGACCAGTCAGTCAAAATTATATGCTGAAATAGATACCATGTCAAGGAGTACAATCCAATCATAGCAAAGGCTGGCGCGTTTTGAGAGGTGTCAGCGCCTTCATGCGCAGACTTGAATTTCTGGCCACTTTAAGAGATAATAACTGCGTATAATTGTTTGCGGTCAGAAGAAGAAGGGAGTGCGGCGTGATGCTGACAATTGATCGGTATAACGGTACCCCGGCAGTCAAACGTCTGGGCCGGCTATTAGCTGAGCAGACCATCAAAGCTCTCCAATCCAGAAACATGAACGGCCTTTATTTTGATACCAAAGGGGAAGCGGCGCAGGCTGTGATGGACATGATTCCAGAAGGATCCAGCGTGGGATTTGGCGGCTCAGTAACACTGCATGAACTCGGACTATACGAGCGGATTCTCAAAGGCCCGTATCAGAGCTTTAACCGCTTTGACTCAACGCTTACCGGACCGCAGAGGCTGGAAGTACAGCGTCATGCTTTACTGGCAGATGTCTTCTTGAGCGGAACGAATGCCATTACTTCCGATGGGCGCTTGATTAATATTGATGGTACTGGCAACAGGGTTGCCGCGCTGTTATTCGGGCCGCGCAGAGTCATTGTCGCCTGCGGTGTGAATAAAATTGTCCACGGCCTCGAAAGTGCGATTAGCCGTGTTAAAGAGCGTGCTTGTCCCTTGAACGGCGATCGGCTGGGGCTCAAAACGCCATGTTCCATAACAGGCAGTTGTCATGAATGTCATCATGAGCAACGGATGTGCAATTTGCTGACCATTATTGAGGGTCAGAAGGATCCCGGACGGTTCACTGTCGTATTTGTCGGGGAGAACCTGGGGTTTTAGGGCCTTAATAGGCATAGAACATAGTGGAACAATGCCGAAAACCGGGGTGATCGCATGAAACTTAGTGAACTGGTTTATTATCTTGATAATTACCTTGAAATTGATCAGGTCGCTGACGTCTGTGTGAACGGTCTGGAAGTGGAATGCGGGCAAGAAATCACCAAGATTGCGCTGGCTGTTGATCCTGCAGAGCAGGTTTTCCGCAAGGCCGATCAGGAAGGTGCCCAGTTGGTGTTGCTGCATCACGGGCTCTTTTGGAAGGAAGCCGTGCCCATTACCGGGCCACTCTATCGACGCTTGCGTTTCTTATTGCGCCGAGATATGGCGGTCTATGCCGCCCACTTGCCGCTCGATATCCATGAAGAAGTTGGGCACAACGCGATTCTGGCCGGTATGATTGGCTTGGCCAATCAGGAGCCTTTTGTGTTACATAAAGGCAAACCGTTGGGCTATATCGGCCAGCTCCCCGGCATTCACCGCAGCGACTTGGCGGATCGGTTAGGGGCGCAGTTGGGGGTAGAACCAGCTTTGTGGGCTTTCGGCCGCGAAAATGTTTCTCGAGTAGCTGTGTGCAGCGGTAAGGCTGATTCCGAGCTAGCCGAGGCACACCGGCGGGGCTGTGAGCTCTATATTACCGGAGAAACCGCGCACAGCGCTTTTACGATGGCGCAGGACATGGGGATCAACGTGCTTTTCCTCGGCCACTATGGCACTGAGACGGTCGGTCTCAAAGCGCTTGGGGAACATTTGCACACCAGGTTTGGATTGGAAACCGTCTTTATTGATCATCCGACAGGACTCTAGTATGCTTGGCGGCCAGCGCGCACAGGCCGATAATCTGATAATCGCAAAGAGAGGAATGGATGACTGCCGTTGTATGTGTTATCCTGCTTAGTTACTGTATGCGTATTAGGATCCGAGTCGTTGAAGGATAAAAGAAAAGTGGTTAAGAGCATTATTGAGCGTTTGAAAGCGAAGTTCAACCTTTCTGTAGCTGAGATTGGCCTGCAGGAATCGCGATGCGACGCTGAAATTGGCTGCGCGGTAGTCAGCAACGATCCCGGCTTTGCACATAACGTAATCGAAGCGGCCGTGCGATTCATAGAGTCCGATTGCCGGGTGGAAGTGCTCAAGATTGACAGAATTTAGCAAGAAAACATTATGAAAACATTGCGCGATCGCCACCAATAATGTAAAATATAATCAAAAATGGTGGTGATTACCAAATGGAACTGAACCGTCCTGACAAGGTCCTGCTCATCTTAATTACATTGGCCTTGGGTGTCGGATCCGGGTGGCGTCTATGGCGGATACTGCGCCCGCCCGGTCTGCAGCTCGTGAGCGAAGCGGTCACAGAGGCTGCGGCTGTTGATGATGATGATGATAATGATAATGATGATGGAGCGCCGCTTGCCGCGCCCCCGCGCACAGTTCTCTACTCTGCTCCGGCGACTGCCGCTGCTGCTTCTGCGAATGTTTCCTCTGTTTCTCCCAGCCCCGATTTGGTCTCCTCAAAAACTGAACCCACAAATCCGAAACTGATTAATCTGAATAACGCTCCACAGGAAGAATTGATTTCATTGCCGGGAATCGGGCCGGCACTGGCTGATCGCATTATTGCCTATCGCATTGCCAATGGGCCATTTCAATCCGTAGATCAGTTAATGGCTGTCTCAGGAATCGGCCCCAAAAAGCTGGCTGCCATCGTTGAAATTGTTTGTGTGCAATGAAAAATGTGCCGCTAATCTATTGGGCTGCATTGGCGCTGATCGTGGGAATTGCGGGTGGGACGGCATTTCCCTGGCCATCCGCAGTAGTCATGGGCGCTTGTCTCCTGGCGATCATGCTGGCAGTCTTCATGCTCTGGAAACGCAATCCCAACCGGGGTGCTAAATCATTGTTGGCGGTCTTTTTCCTGTTTGGGCTGGCTCACAGCAGTGCGCAGCTTTCAGACGCAGGCCCTGCCTGGATTTTGCAGAAAAGCTACAATCCCGTGACGGCACGTGGCCAAATCGTCAGTATTCCCGAAAAGGTTGCCGGTCAATGGGGCAGGTTTATCCTCAATATTATAGAGATAGACGGTCAGGCTGTTCCGCAGGCGCAAGCGGAAGTATACTGTCAATGGCCGGAAACAGTGATGAATGGTAGCTGGGAGGTAGACACGGACGCAGGTACGGGTACAGACACGGAGGCAGGCATAAATCTGGAAGAGGGCTCTTTGATTTACATAACAGGCAAGATCCGCACGGCGCAGGCACCCGCTAACCCGGGAGAAACCGATGAGCGGCTTAGACATCGTATCGCCGGAATCGAGTTGCGCTTGGAAGCTTGGGACTCTGTCCCGCAGTTGCAGGGAAGAGGACGCGTCAGCAGGCTACGCCAGATAGCCATTAATCTGCGGACACGCCTCAAGAAAGTAGCTGCTGATACGATGCCGCCTTTAGAAGCGGCATTGCTGAACGGGATTATGCTTGGTAGCAAAGATATTCCTATAGCTATCAAAAAAGCGTTCGAAAAAATCGGAGCGGTTCATATTTTATCTGTCAGCGGCTTGCATGTGAGCCTGGTGGCCGCCGCAGCCGGCTGGCTCCTGAAAAAAATGCGTGCCCCCAACATGTTAGTGCTCCTGGCTGTGGCAGGCTGTATTTGGTTGTACATCCTGATGTGCGGGCTGCAACCGCCGGCGTTGCGTTCCGGAATTATGACTGTTGCCGGTTTGACGGGCAGTGTCTGCGGGCAGAGCGGCACTCCGGGCCAGGGCGGCGCTTCGGGTCAAGGCGGCATTATAATCCCCGGTGCCCGCCGCTTGGTGTTTGCTGCTATTACCTTGCTCTTGGTTAACCCGCTATTGTTGTGGGACGTTGGCTTTCAACTTTCGTTCTTCGCCACGGCTGGAATTTTCATAGTGGGCCCGGTACTGTTGGCGGCGCTGCGGATTGCGGCGCAAAAACTTAGCACGCTGCGCAGAGGGATTAGCGCAAAATCGGCAATCCCGCCCAGACTTCCGGGCACTGGCGCGATCGCTTGTTCGCTGGGCGTTTTTCTGACAGTCTTGCCTTTGAATGCGCGCTATTTTAACTGCGTGGCTCCGATTGCCCTAATCAGCAATATTATCGTGGTACCCTTAGCTTCGGCAGCGCTCTATCTCGGATTAATCGCCGCATTGGCAGGTATATTGTTTTTGCCGGCGGGGCTATGGCTGAATTCCGGTACCATGGTGCTACTGAAAGCGCTGGAAAGTTCCGCAGGAGCTTTGGCACGGATTCCGGGCGGTATGATGGTCTTGGCTGCGCCGGATTTCCTGATGACAGTGTCTTATTATGCGATTTTGGTTTGCGGGCTTTATGCCCTTTACCGCAAAATCAAACCCCTTCCGGCGGAGGTCGTTTGGCGCAAGCATACTCCTAAGCGGCTGCTAATGGCGGCCTTGGCCGTTAGCGCGGTTCTGGTGGTGCGTCCTGTCCTGGCAATCTCGAAAACAAAAGTTGTCGTTGTTGACGTAGGGCAGGGCTGTGCGGCTCTGATCCAGTGCTCTTCCGGAGTAACAGGGCTAATTGACTGCGGCCCTGTCAAAAGTAATGGCGCATCAATCATAGCCAATTTATTGCGCCATTATGGGGTGCGCAATCTGGATTTTATCATGATTAGTCACGGACACGCCGATCATTGCGGCGCAATGCCTGCTTTGATGGAGGAGTTCGGCATCAAAAAAATCATTCTGCCGTCTGATTACAGGCAGCGTCCAGTTCTGAAGCAACTGGCCAATGACGCTGCTGCGCTTGGTATATCAGTATTGGGGGCTGAATCTGGCAGTGTATTTGGAAGCGGTAAGGCACGTATCGAAGTGCTTTGGCCAGCGAAGACGCAATATTCAGGCGCGGCGGGTGACGAAAACAGCGGATCTTTGACATTGCGGATCAGCGATCAAGGCCGCACACTATTGTTGCCAGGCGATCTGGGAAGTAAAGAATTGAATGCGCTGGTAGAAGCATCTTTGCCTAATTCACTATCGTGCAACTCACTTTCGCACAGCTCGCCTCATTCCGGCTTAAAAAGCGACGCTTGGGTGGTGGCACATCATGGCAGCGCAGGTTCCTATTGTCCCGAGTTTTATCAAGCGTCGGATCCTGATCTTAGTATTGTCTCGGTTGGTAACAACGCCTATGGTCATCCGTCTGGCGCGGTTTTAGAGGGATTAACGGCAGGAGAAAGCCGCATATTGCTCACCAGCAATTCCGGTGCGGTTACACTGACTTTCAACCGGGACGCGCTGACCCATCATGCTTGGCGCGCGAGAGGGTTATTTGGATTATGGCGCTGGAGGAATAAAGGCGCTAATTGACGAAGAATGCTCATTGAGGATGAAACAAAAAGCGGGGCGATTGCAGCGTGAGTATCGCGAATATCGGACAATTCGACAACGCCGTTCAAAAGAAAAAAGACACAAATCAAAAGGACAGTCTGAAAGGCGTCTATATCTTTGTGGGGCCAGAGCTTTTCTCAGCCGCAAAGTCGATCGCCGCTGCCGTGCAAGGATTGCTTTCCGAGAATAGCCGGGACTTTAACTTTGTTAAGCTCCATGGCGGCGATGTTGATCCAGAAACGCTGTCAAGTTTTGTCAGTGGTCCGCCATTTATGTCCGAATTACGAATCGCACATTTGCCAGCCTTCGAGGAACTGCCGTCAAAAATGGAAGAGGGCGTACTGGCTGCTTTGCAGAACTGTGCCCCAAGCACGTTAGTCTTCATTGAAATCCTCAAGGAAAAGGCTCAAGTCGACAAACGCACAAAGTTGGGTAAATGGTTCGACCAAAGTCCCAATGCGCAAGTAATACCATGCCCGGCTTTGTGGCCTAAAGAAGCCGCCAGTTGGGTTCAGCAAGAGTTGCGTGCGCGGGGAATTAAGTATGAGAATGGAGTACCGCAAGATCTGATTCGTCTCCTGGGAACTGACCAGCGTACCCTGGCAGGCGAAATTGAGAAACTCTCATTATATATGAATCCGGAAGACAGTTATGTTTCCAAAACGGACTGCGCGCAGGTTTGTTCATCGACTCTGGAAGATAATAGCTATGCCTTATTAGATTCTGTGGCTGCCCGTGATTTGGAGGGCAGTTTGACTTTATTGCGTTCTCTACGCCTGGCCGGGCATCCGGAGCAGCGGTTCTTATACAATCTGGCCCAGCAGTTCCGACGGGTATACTTGGCTGCGTTCCTCCGGGAACAGGGCAAAAACTCTGCGGAAATTGCTAAGGAACTCGATCTAAAAACCCAATATTATGAGAATATAGTGCAACGTTATTTAAAGCAGGCTCAGGCATATAACCAGGACGAGTTGCGCCTGGCTTTGCGTCGGATTCGCGATGGCGATGCTGCAGTAAAAGCAGGCCTGCGAGCAGCCAAAATCGAAACGGAAATGATCCTATTCGACCTTTGTACACCGGGACGACTGGCCAAACAGCAATGGACGGGCCTGTAATAAACAGTAGCCAGCAGTCGCAAAAAAGCGCCACAATAAAACCCGGCTCCGCGTGATTGCGGAACCGGGTATTTATTTGTGCGATCGGGCATTAGGCTTTAGGCCTGTGCTTCATTATTGAGACGCTTGGCCAGACGGGACTTTTTGCGAGCGGCTTTATTCGGATGAATAGTTCCCTTGGCGGCCGCTTTGTCGAGAATACTGGAGACTACAGATAATTCTACAGCAGTATGTTTCTCGTCCTTTTCGAAATTCTTGACGGCAGTACGGAGCGCCGATTTAGCGGAGGCGTTGTTTGCCCGGCGAACTTTTTCGATTTGAACGCGTTTTTCGGCTGACTTGATTCTGGGCACGGTTTTCACCTCCTCGGTAATTTGAAATACGAGCACTCTTTGATTATTTTACCACGCACGCTTTCCTAAATCAACAAAAATCAGCGACATCGGTTTTTTTCAGTTCGGACACTATTATTTTGCTGAGAATACCAATAATAACACGGGGCAGAATATTAAAAAGACAAGCTAATGGAGGGATGAAAGTTGTTACGTGCTATAGTGAGATTTATCGTGTCTGCCATAGTACTGCTCCTGGTCGGATACCTGATTCCCGGTTTCTCAATGTCCGGCTTTGGCACAGCACTATTGGCAGCCCTGGTCATTGCCGGTCTGGGCTGGGTGGCAGAGAAGCTTTTTGGGGATCGTTATTCACCTCAGGCGCGGGGTGTTGTCGGCTTTTTGGTAGCCGCTGTGGTGATCTATCTGGCGCAGTTTTTGGTCCCAGGAATGCAAGCTTCCATTCTTGGCGCGCTGCTGGCAGCACTGGTAATCGGATTCGTTGACGCCATAGTTCCTACCCAGCTACGTTAGGAGTGTTGAACCATGGACGGCTGGAATGAGCAGGAACATTCAATCCGGACCGATTTGGCAATTGAGGCAAACGAGCTGGCTATGGCCCGTCAGGGCCAAAACTTACCTGGGGTAGAGGTGTTCACAGAACAGACACCGGCGGCCCTAAAGACCAGAATTCTGGTGCAGGATCCGCATTCTGGACAAATGATGGGAAAAGTCCCCGGCCGCTATGTAACTTTGGAGGCCCCCAGTTTACGGGATCGCGATCGCACTGCGCAGGAACAGGTAGGCCTGGAACTGGCCAAAGAACTGGAAAACATGCTGAACCTGAATACCAATGCGGGCGATGAACGCACCTGTTTTGTAGTAGGATTGGGGAATTGGAATGCTACGCCGGACGCCGTCGGCCCTAAAGTGGTTAATCAGATATTGGTTACCAGACATATGTTTCGGAATGCGCGTCCGGATTTAAAGGGAACTTTGCGCTCCGTGAGCGCTTTAGCCCCGGGAGTACTGGGCATTACCGGCATCGAAACTGCAGAAATCATCCAAGCGGTGGTTCAGAAGATTCGGCCGGATTTTGTTATTGTCGTGGACGCATTAGCTGCCAGAAACACAGCGCGCCTGGGAGTGAGTATCCAAGTGGCCGATGTTGGAATTCATCCAGGTTCCGGTATCGGGAACCGTCGCTTTGGAATCACCCGTGAAACGCTGGGAGTGCCGGTAATCGCGATTGGAGTACCGACCGTAGTTGAGGCAATTACAATTGCGGCTGATGCGATGGATGCCTTTGAAACTAGTCAGGGACGGGCCGCAGTTTCGACTAATCCCGCCTTCCTAAATACCCTGAAAAGGGGGTTAGGTGAGCAATTCGGCTCTTTAATCGTGACTCCTAAAGAAGTGGATGTTTTGATCGACGATATTGCCAAAGTAATTGCCGGAGCATTGAATGTAGCGCTGCATCCCGGGGTCGGGCCGGAAGATGCTTGGAAATACTTACACTGAACCTGTTAATCATAAGCCGTCCCGCCACCGGGCGGGGCGGCTTTTTAGCGACTGTGGAGGTGACACCTGAGTTGCGCGAAAAGGGGCGAACTAGCCGGGCGTGCCGGACATCTTTAAAAATCTTGGTAATCGGTATTGCTTTCGCTGCGTTTCTGATTTGGGGTCTGACGATTACTGAAGAAAGCGTTAACCATCTCATGGGACGGGCGGCTGATACGGCGGTGTTCCACATTGGAAAATCTCCTGGTGGGCAGCTGGAACTGATTTTATTAGGTGAGCGTCATTTGGGGCCGTCCTTCACCGAAACAATACAGACTTGGAAAAGCAAAGTTACGGAGCTACTTCGCCTCCGTCCGACGACACCGGCAGGAGAAGGGGAAGAGGTGTTGAAATAAATACATTTGTAACACTAGAGAGAATCCAGGAGAGCGGGGGTGCCTGATGGCACAAAGCAAGAATCCGGCTCGCGCCGCCGGGATGATTATGATCTTGATTTTATTAAGCCGGGTATTGGGTTTCGTAAGAGAAACCCTAATGGGACGGCTTTTTTCGCGGATGGAGACCGATGCCTTTTTTGCAGCATTTGTCATACCGGACCTGATGTATTATCTTCTGGTCGGCGGCGCCCTAAGTGCGGCCTTTATCCCTGTTTTCTCAGGGTATTTATCCAAAGGCGAAGAAAAAGAAGCTTGGGAAGCCGGTTCCACGTTTATTAACACCACAGTCAGTGCCCTGATTATCCTGACTATTCTGGGAATGATATTCTCACCACTGCTGCCGGCAATCGTTGCTCCGGGTTTTGAAGGCGAAAAGCTATCGCTGCTGATCCGGCTGACCCGTATGATGTTTCCGGCGGTTTGTTTTACAGCAATGGCCGGTTTGTTAATGGGCGTACTCCATTCATACCAGCACTTTTTTGCTCCGGCGCTCGGGCCTAATATTTATAACATTTTTATCATTGCCGGAGCAGCCCTGCTTGGCAGACAATATGGCGTCGGCGGTATGGCGGTTGGTGTGGTAGTTGGCGCAGTTAGCAACTTCTTGACGCAGCTTATCTTTCTGAAAAAGAAACGGCAATTTTATCGTCCGATTTTTAATTGGTCGCATCCTGGTTTTCGGCGCATGCTCGCCCTGATGCTGCCGGCTGTAATAGGTTTGTCGGTTACTCAGATCAATCTGGCAGTCAATAACGCGCTCGCTTCCGAACTGGCGGAAGGCAGCATTACCGCCTTGCGCTTTGCCAACAGACTGATTCAGCTGCCGCTGGGCATTTTCGCGACGGCCATTTCGACCGCCTTTTTTCCAACGATGACCCGGCAAGCAGCTTCCGGAGATATGACCAGCTTCAAAGATACATTTGCGCGCAGCCTACGCTTCATTTTCTTTATCACCTTACCGTCGGCAGTGGGGTTGATTGTGTTGCGCCAGCCAATAGTGGCCCTACTCTTTGAAGGTGGCGCTTTTACAGCCGAGCACACCGCCGCAACTGCCTACGCCTTAGTCTTTTACTCGGTTGGTCTGGCGGCGCATGCTGCCATCCAGATCATACCC
>ENA-UOOK01005618-UOOK01005618.1-fermentation-metagenome-genome-assembly--contig:-NODE-5618-length-12513-cov-5.718093_pt1 | contig 12513 bp, 9 predicted proteins | sample MGYA00245777_ERZ724023 | MGnify/ENA primary metagenome ERZ724023 (study PRJEB28704, sample SAMN03018312) | fermentation metagenome | biome: anthropogenic terrestrial biome; feature: soil; material... | reverse complement strand
CCTTTGCCCTGGTAATAGATGACCTGCTGATTTCCAATTGTCTGCCAATCGCTCAGATCAGAGCGGTTTATTTCAACAGAACGCATTGCAGTGAACAGGAACAGGTGCAGGATCGCAAAATCTCTTGCACCTTGCGCTGTGCTGGGGTCTGGCATTGCCAGCAGGCGTCTTACTTCTGCATTGGTTAGTGGTGTCTTGCGGTGGGTCTGTGTTTCACCTTTCCGGCTTGCACCTTTCACTGTGGCGGTTGGATCGTAAGGAATTAACCGGGCATCAGTGCACCAGGTAAAGAACGAACGGACACCAGCAAGCCAGGTATTGACGGATCTCTTTTGATTAGTTTCGAGCATGTAAGCTAACCATTGCCGGATCGTGTCCGGGCTGATGCTGGCTGGGCGTTCTGCCTGCATCCAATCTGTGAATTTCTGCATGCCTTTTTTGTAGGTTGTGGCGGTGATCTTGGCAAGCTCACCTGTTCGGATCCGCAAGTCAAGCGCATCATGCCAGAGGGTGATCGCCTGGTCAAAATCAATGTTTTGGATGATGTCTGCCGGGGTTGAAACTATCAGCTTATTGTCCATTTTATCGCTCCATTTGCTCGTTGTTTCTATTGCCTATAATCATTCTAACAGGCAATACAATATTTGGCAAGGGTAGCAGGACGGATTGCCAGTGATCAGTTATCGCTCATTCGCTTACTTGTTTTTGTCGTTCTGGAACGCCCAGGTGCTGAATTTAATCCCAGGCTTTTCGCCAACCATTGTCTATGGCTTCTTCCTCGGTGCAGAACCAGCGTTCGCCATATTTTGGATTTATTACTGTTTCGCTGTAATAGTCTTGACCTGGCAGGTGATATATCTTTTCGCCTGAGTTGTAAGAGATATTGCCTTTTATATCGCAACCATCTTTATGATAAGTGCAGCCATCAGGACAGCCCAATTCATCATCAAAGTAATTCGTGTTTGAAGAATATGAGCCTGAAGAATATGGGTCTGGAGCGAATGGGTCTGGCTCTGAATAATTTGGCTCTGCATTTAACTCGCTCTCGTATAAAAAATAATCTTCTGGATAATACTCGTCTGATGTGTCTGCAGTGTCTTCGTAATATGCCCAACGGTCAAAACCATAAAACTCTGAATCATCATCATCTATACTTGATGAGCGGGAAACAGAGGTGTTCGAATCATTCATATACTTATCATAAGTCCCTGGGGAAACGAATTTAAGAACCTGCAAAAAAATAAGTATTCCCGTGGCTACTATGAATAGTCTCACGCTATATATGAAAATCAACTGGAAACAACCTCCCTTGTCGACCTCATCACTCCAGAGCCTCTTCCATAACTCTTTCATAGAGGCAATTTTATTATGTTCTCTGGAATTAAGTTGGAACAAAAGCACTTCAATTAGCTGGAACTTGACCAGGCGCTTGACGTTCTGGAATGCCAGGCGCTGTAGCTGTCCTGGTGGTTGTCTGCTGTTGGTTGTGCTGGGGTGTGTGCTGTTTTCCCTGCCTGCCTGCTGATGACGGGATAATCACCACCGCCTACACCTTCACAAGTATAGTCATCAGTGCTGGATATCCTTATCCGGAAAACCTTACGGTGAAAATTCGGCTGGCGTGATTATTGCACCGATTCGATTATGAGCGCTCAAAGTTTGTTCAAGCGTTCAAGCGATAAAACGTGCAAAGCTACTCGTTGAAAATTCGCTCACAGGACAAACAGAATAGGCGAATGCTATGATCACACCAAAGCAAGTAAGCGAATCCCTGAATGTTCCCAGCAGTACGATCCGACGCTGGGCAGTGCGGTTTGAGGACGTACTTTCAAAGCAGGACAGCAAAAAGCGCATGTATACCATGGAGGATCTGGATACATTCCGCAAGATAAGAGATTATTCAAAACAGGGCAAAAGCCTGGATAACATTGCGGACAAGCTAAAGATTGTTTCGTCAAAGGTGGACCAGGAACAGAACACAGAAACAGGTCTTATTTTGCACCCGGAGCTTGTTAGATTTATGCAGAATATTGCAGAGCAAAATGTTTCCTTGCAATTGCAGACAGACAAATTACAGGAACAAGTTGACCAGCTGACCGCCTGGATTTCCCTGCCCTGGTATAAGCGGATCGGCAAGCCTGCCCCTGTTGTGGTCAAGTAATTGGGGGTTGGTAAAGGGATATCCTGCTTAGTCAGGGAATGTCCCGATTTGGACGTTTTGTAGCCATTTTTAGGCTGTTTTATGTTGTTACAGAAACCAAGGGGTGTAAGTATTTGCCTATGCAGGGAAATACCAGAAAAGCCTGGGTTATATTCTTTCAAGTGAGCTTGTATTAGGGGAACTTTATAGGCGCTGGCAATTGGCGGCAATAAGGGGCGTTCTCTCGTAGAGGGAATTTTATCGGCGCTGCCTTTAGTTCGATTCTTAAAATATTGAAACCGCCCTTGATTTATGGGTTATAACGAGTAGAGACAGGGTATAATTATTTTGTGAGAAAAAAACTCTCACCACGGCACATTGAAAACGGCATAATAGGAAAGAAGCCCCGTTTAGGACACGGAGCTTCTGGATTTCCAGCAAAAAGGCTGCTGGGCTGGTTTAAGTAGAGTATACCCTAAAAAGAAAAAAATCAAATACTCTGATTAGACCAAATAGCTGTATAGTGAACGACCTCCGGGAACTTTACATAACGGCAGAAAGGTAAAGAAAAGCAGCCCTTTCTGGTGTTGTGTGAAGTTTTTTTTATTGCCCTTGCCAGGGTGAACGGAGGTTTATATGGCAGAAAAAACAAAACAAAAAAAACAAAAGTACCTGGGTTATCCGACCAGCGTTCGGTTTCGCTGTGACGATACGATTGTGCAGTGGTTGGAACAGCTGGCAAATGAAGCCGGGCGCAATCCTTCCGAGTACCTGCGCGACCTCATTTTTTATTTCAAGATGTCATCTGCCGGTGCGCTGGTCAATGCCAGGCTGCTGAATGATGGCATTCATTATCGACCACGGCGACCGCTGGAAGTACCTGCTGACGTGATTCTCCCTTATTGGCAAATACTGGCGCAACAATAGGGATAACACTGTGAGAGTTTATCCCGACCTTGTCTTTGGTGCAGAACAGAACGGCGTTTCAGCTTCGGCGTTCCGTGTTTGGCTGCTGGCTAAAGATTTTTGCAAGGGCGGGGCAACTGTACCAGTAAGATTATTCAAAGACCACCTGGAAGGTTTAGGCGAGAAAAAAGCAACCTATAATCGCTGGATTAGGGAAGCCCTTGACCTGGGCTTGCTAAAAGGTGAAGGGGGCAATAAGCGCCCTGCTTATTATCGGATTGTTTCCTGGGTTGACGGTGCAAGGCTGGCAGGTGTTAGTCGGTTAGGCTGCCCGATTGAAATGCCTGTAAAGAAGTTGCTGACCAGCTCCTGGAAGTCTGAATTATGGGCTGGGCGTTTACTTCAAGTCAGGGATAGAACGACTGTAACACCCAGGATCTATAAAGACCAGAACGGGGAAATCAGGCTTGAAAAGAAGCTAAAAAGGGCAAAGCCTATTTCCAGGCGTACGCTTGAAAAGATAACGGGCGTAAAGCGCAGGACACAACAGAACAGAGAAAAGCGGGCAAAGGTACAGCAAAAAGAGAACGTCCTAATCCACGAAGGGAAGCGGGGCGGTTTCCAGCCTTATGGCTCGATTGAAGGACGACCTGAATTAATGGTCAACAGTGGCGGTGTTCCGTTTGAACAACTGCCTAATTCGAGGGTAATTCCTGGACACATCAAGAGAACTGATAGCCGTTCCAGAACGCGCAAGATTAATAGCGGTCTTAAAGCATTGGGATTATGTGGCTCAATAGCACAAGTTAAGGCTGATGTTTCTTTGCGGTATATCGACACCTTGCGAGAAGGCAAGGCTATCCTGGAGCGATATCCTGACGTTGCTATTTTGCAATATTCTGGGCGTGTGGTTTCAGGGGTTATGGGCTGGAAAGTGTTTTCTTATGGTCTATAAAATTGGCTCACTTTTTACACCCCTTTTATGTGGTCTTTATTTTTTAGCTTTTCAAACCGGCAAACTTCGGCACGGTAAACAATCAATCAAACATTCAACCTGGCTTTATCGCTGGGTTTTTTCAGGAGTAAATAAACAATGACAACACTTCAAGAACTTGAGGAATATAACCGTTTGGCAACACAATCGCCAAGCATTGACAACACAGCAGCAAAAGCAAAAGCAGAGGCAGAGGCTGCATCTCGCAAACAATTCCAAGAAACAATGTTCGGCACAAAACGACGCGATGACTGGAACAAGAAACAAGAAATCTGGCAGCAGCATTGCGCCCTGATTGACCAAGACCCCAGGAATTTCAATTTTTGGCGTGTTACCTTTCCAACCAGTATTTGGGCTAAAGATCCTGTAACCGGAAACGACCGACAACCTGGCGATATCGACCTGGCGGAGTTTCGGCTCGAAGATATATCAATCCAGGCATATCTGGACATTCACGGAGAGGGCGCACCTTCTGGCTTGCCAGCTGGTACAGATGTTACCGGAATTGTGGACGCTGAAAAGGCAAAGGCAATTCGAGAACGTGCTGGGCTGGAGTGGGATATCCAGGAAGTTCGAGTACGCAAGCTGCGTTCAGATAGAGAAGCCTGGCTAATCCAGGCGCTCGACCCTTGGCGCTGGAATAATGGCAAGGTTGATCACGAGCTGATAGATAGGATTGAAAAGTCTACTATGCCAACCCGTGCCAGTGCTGGAACAGCTGCTATTTTTGGGCAAGCTAAACCTACTGGCGGTGCTCTGGGTGAAGGTATTGATGACCTGCTGGCAAGGGCAATTCAATTTGATAATGGGGCTGGTAGTGATAGAAGCTTGGCATATGCCCTGGCGGTAATGTTTAGAAATAACCCGTCTTTCCAGTCCAGGCTGTTTATGCTGGGTCAGTCACTGCAGGACGAGAATATCCAGGCGCTGTATGCTTACCAGGTGCTTTATGGTGCGTTTGCCCGTGACCGTCGACAATTCGACAGGCTCGCACCTATTCACGTTCCGGAATGGATTAGATATGGAACACAAGAACAGCTCGAAAGAAATCTGCAAGCGGAACTGGAGCGAAACCAGGTTGCATAGTCTCCCTTTGTCGCTGTGATAAACACAGCAGCAGCCCCTCGATTATAGGTTGGTCGGGGGGCTGTTTTATACCTTTTTGATTTTTAATTGTGTTTTTTGGGCGTTTTTTTGGCTCGGTCTTTTTTTGGCGTTCTGGAACGACTTTTCAGCTATTCCAGCCCCACCTCCTGGAGTGCCTGGGCGATTGTGTCCGAGGGCGCATTGTGGAAGTTCTGGGCGGTCTTGAGATATCGTTCGGTTGTGATTTCTGATGAGTGCCCCAGCTGGATCTGTATCTGTTTTGTTGACGCTCCGTTGTTCTTGGCAATGGTGGCGGAAGTTCTGCGCAGATCGTGGGCTGCCAGGTTTTCAAAGCCGCATTGCTTGGCGTATATCTTGACCAGGTCTTGAACAGCCTGGCTGCTCATATTCTCGCCAATTGCCCCACCTTTACTGACTGAACGGAATAGGCGTCCTTCTGTGATGTTTGCTGCCCTGCGCCAGGCGTCAATTGTTTCATAGGTGGAGCTGGGGATTTTCACGCTGCGGAGTTTCTTGCCCTTGCCCAGGATATCGACCAGCAGCCAATCACCTGCCCTCTGCTGTAATTGTTTCAAATCCAGGTTGACCAACTCGGAACGTCTTAATCCTGTGGTGGTAAGTAACATCAGGATTGCCCTATCTCGCAAGCCCTTGGTTGTGGTGGTGTCTGGTGCTTGAATAAGCTGGCAGGTCTGCTTTTCTGTAAGCCAATTGCCCAGGCGCTGGCTGTCTGCTTTCTCGCCCTTTACTCTGCCAATTCCTGCCAGGTGGCGCTCGTCCAGCATTCCATTGTCTGTGGCTTCCTCTGCAAGGGCTCGAATGGCAGCAAGGCGCTGGTTTATTGTGGCTGGGCTATAACCTTTGCCCTGATTGCGTTCTGGCGCTTCAAGCCAGGTTTTATGGGCTTGTACGGTGGCTTTTGATAATCCAGGATTGCCCTGTTCTTGATACCATTTCAGGAACTGGTCAAGGGCATAGGCATACATAACTTTTGAATGTGGCGAGCGTACTCGGTCAGTTACCAGCTGCTTGATTTTGTCCAGCTGTTGCGGTGATACGGGGTTTTGGGTGGTGATTTCTTTGCTTTCCATTTCGTTCTCTCCGGTCGTTTACCTTGTTATAACATACATTATAATAAGTAATAATCGGGGAGTCAAGGGTGGTTTTCAGTCTCTTTTCGTAGTCGTTTCGTGGTCGTTTAGTGGTCATTCGCTCGCCCTGGTTGACGTTCTGGAACGCCTGGCGCTGTGCTATGGGTTGTTGCCCTGGGCTGATAGTTTTTGAGACCAACGTGGCGCCATTGATACCACCCCCACCTTCAGAACAACAGTAAGCGCTAAAAGACATCACACTCCGGAAAATCCCACGGTGAAAATCGGCTTGGCATAGAAGCTGCAGCAAACGCTCACAGGAAACGACCGAAACGACCATAAGCGGACGTTGGCAGAGATTGACGTTCAAACGACAATCGGGCGATTATCCCTCGATGAAACGCTTGAGCGAATGCCCAGGAAAGGCAGAAAAAGATGATTACACCAAGCCAGGCAGCTGAAACGCTTACAGTATCAGGAAGCACCCTTCGACGTTGGGCGGGTACATTTGAGGACTTTCTCGACCCACGCAAGGGGAAAAAACGTCTTTATTCAGTGAGCGATATTGCCGCCTTTTCAAGGATAAAAGACCTATATGCGGAGGGATTGACAACTGACCAGGTAAAAGAAGCCTTGCCAGTTATTGACCGTAAGAAGCAAGACGAGAAGCAAAGCTCGGCGCTGATAAATATTGCAGACTTTGCCAGGGAGTTGGAATCAGCAAGGGTTCATTTCGTCAACCTTCAAAGCCAGTTGACAGAACAGGCGGAGCTTATCAAGGCGTTGCAAGCAGAGGTTGAGGAACTTCGCAAGCCCTGGTACAGGCGCTTATTCAGAGGTTGATTGGGGGATATCCTACCTGTCGTGGAATGTCCCGATCTGGACGTTTTGTAGGCATTTTTTGGCTGTTTTATGTTGTTACAACGACCAGGAGCGTAGAGGATTAATCTATGCAGGAATATACCAGTCAAGTTACTTGTATTAGGGGAACTTTATAGGCGCTGGCAATTGGCGGCAATAAGGGGCGTTCTCTCGTAGAGGGAATTTTATCGGCGCTGCCTTTAGTTCGATTCTTAAAATATTGAAACCGCCCTTGATTTATGGGTTATAACGAGTAGAGACAGGGTATAATTATTTTGTGAGAAAAAAACTCTCACCACGGCACATTGAAAACGGCATAATAGGAAAGAAGCCCCGTTTAGGACACGGAGCTTCTGGATTTCCAGCAAAAAGGCTGCTGGGCTGGTTTAAGTAGAGTATACCCTAAAAAGAAAAAAATCAAATACTCTGATTAGACCAAATAGCTGTATAGTGAACGACCTCCGGGAACTTTACATAACGGCAGAAAGGTAAAGAAAAGCAGCCCTTTCTGGTGTTGTGTGAAGTTTTTTTTATTGCCCTTGCCAGGGTGAACGGAGGTTTATATGGCAGAAAAAACAAAACAAAAAAAACAAAAGTACCTGGGTTATCCGACCAGCGTTCGGTTTCGCTGTGACGATACGATTGTGCAGTGGTTGGAACAGCTGGCAAATGAAGCCGGGCGCAATCCTTCCGAGTACCTGCGCGACCTCATTTTTTATTTCAAGATGTCATCTGCCGGTGCGCTGGTCAATGCCAGGCTGCTGAATGATGGCATTCATTATCGACCACGGCGACCGCTGGAAGTACCTGCTGACGTGATTCTCCCTTATTGGCAAATACTGGCGCAACAATAGGGATAACACTGTGAGAGTTTATCCCGACCTTGTCTTTGGTGCAGAACAGAACGGCGTTTCAGCTTCGGCGTTCCGTGTTTGGCTGCTGGCTAAAGATTTTTGCAAGGGCGGGGCAACTGTACCAGTAAGATTATTCAAAGACCACCTGGAAGGTTTAGGCGAGAAAAAAGCAACCTATAATCGCTGGATTAGGGAAGCCCTTGACCTGGGCTTGCTAAAAGGTGAAGGGGGCAATAAGCGCCCTGCTTATTATCGGATTGTTTCCTGGGTTGACGGTGCAAGGCTGGCAGGTGTTAGTCGGTTAGGCTGCCCGATTGAAATGCCTGTAAAGAAGTTGCTGACCAGCTCCTGGAAGTCTGAATTATGGGCTGGGCGTTTACTTCAAGTCAGGGATAGAACGACTGTAACACCCAGGATCTATAAAGACCAGAACGGGGAAATCAGGCTTGAAAAGAAGCTAAAAAGGGCAAAGCCTATTTCCAGGCGTACGCTTGAAAAGATAACGGGCGTAAAGCGCAGGACACAACAGAACAGAGAAAAGCGGGCAAAGGTACAGCAAAAAGAGAACGTCCTAATCCACGAAGGGAAGCGGGGCGGTTTCCAGCCTTATGGCTCGATTGAAGGACGACCTGAATTAATGGTCAACAGTGGCGGTGTTCCGTTTGAACAACTGCCTAATTCGAGGGTAATTCCTGGACACATCAAGAGAACTGATAGCCGTTCCAGAACGCGCAAGATTAATAGCGGTCTTAAAGCATTGGGATTATGTGGCTCAATAGCACAAGTTAAGGCTGATGTTTCTTTGCGGTATATCGACACCTTGCGAGAAGGCAAGGCTATCCTGGAGCGATATCCTGACGTTGCTATTTTGCAATATTCTGGGCGTGTGGTTTCAGGGGTTATGGGCTGGAAAGTGTTTTCTTATGGTCTATAAAATTGGCTCACTTTTTACACCCCTTTTATGTGGTCTTTATTTTTTAGCTTTTCAAACCGGCAAACTTCGGCACGGTAAACAATCAATCAAACATTCAACCTGGCTTTATCGCTGGGTTTTTTCAGGAGTAAATAAACAATGACAACACTTCAAGAACTTGAGGAATATAACCGTTTGGCAACACAATCGCCAAGCATTGACAACACAGCAGCAAAAGCAAAAGCAGAGGCAGAGGCTGCATCTCGCAAACAATTCCAAGAAACAATGTTCGGCACAAAACGACGCGATGACTGGAACAAGAAACAAGAAATCTGGCAGCAGCATTGCGCCCTGATTGACCAAGACCCCAGGAATTTCAATTTTTGGCGTGTTACCTTTCCAACCAGTATTTGGGCTAAAGATCCTGTAACCGGAAACGACCGACAACCTGGCGATATCGACCTGGCGGAGTTTCGGCTCGAAGATATATCAATCCAGGCATATCTGGACATTCACGGAGAGGGCGCACCTTCTGGCTTGCCAGCTGGTACAGATGTTACCGGAATTGTGGACGCTGAAAAGGCAAAGGCAATTCGAGAACGTGCTGGGCTGGAGTGGGATATCCAGGAAGTTCGAGTACGCAAGCTGCGTTCAGATAGAGAAGCCTGGCTAATCCAGGCGCTCGACCCTTGGCGCTGGAATAATGGCAAGGTTGATCACGAGCTGATAGATAGGATTGAAAAGTCTACTATGCCAACCCGTGCCAGTGCTGGAACAGCTGCTATTTTTGGGCAAGCTAAACCTACTGGCGGTGCTCTGGGTGAAGGTATTGATGACCTGCTGGCAAGGGCAATTCAATTTGATAATGGGGCTGGTAGTGATAGAAGCTTGGCATATGCCCTGGCGGTAATGTTTAGAAATAACCCGTCTTTCCAGTCCAGGCTGTTTATGCTGGGTCAGTCACTGCAGGACGAGAATATCCAGGCGCTGTATGCTTACCAGGTGCTTTATGGTGCGTTTGCCCGTGACCGTCGACAATTCGACAGGCTCGCACCTATTCACGTTCCGGAATGGATTAGATATGGAACACAAGAACAGCTCGAAAGAAATCTGCAAGCGGAACTGGAGCGAAACCAGGTTGCATAGTCTCCCTTTGTCGCTGTGATAAACACAGCAGCAGCCCCTCGATTATAGGTTGGTCGGGGGGCTGTTTTATACCTTTTTGATTTTTAATCGTGATTTTGGGGCGTTTTTAGGGCTCGGTCTTTTTGTGTGGTTCTGGAACGGTTTTCAGCTGTTTCCGTTGTGTTTTGAAGGAGTTTATTTTTAGAATACAATGAGATAAGTTTTTATAATGCATTTGTTCAGGGAAGGAAACAAGCATGAAACCTTTTATTAGCAAAAGCCTTGTTGAGCCTAAGGGCATTGATAAACTGCTAAAAAGAATCCCGACAGAAAATTTTCTTGTAGAAGTAAACAACCTGCTGGCAAATAATTCTCTTGATGAGATATCAGCAGGTCAGATACAGCAACTTGCAGATAAATATCAGCTTAAGGATGCACCAAAAAAATTCAAAACCGAATTGATGCAAATGCTAAAAGATTTTCTAACCCAGCACTTAGGCGTTTGGGGCGATGAATATAACGACTTTAGCTCTGTTCGGAAACTGCAGAATATTTTAGGTATATCTGAAGTGGACTTTGAAAAAGAGTACAAGCCCCTGGCAATAGAGATGTTTACAAAGCAGGCGGTTAAGACACTTAACAGGACTAAGAAATATCAGGACGATGAAACCAAGGAGTTTGAGCAACTTGCTAAGCAACTAAATCTAAAAAAGGGCGAGGCTGAACAGGTGGTGAATGACGTTAGGAAGGCAATCATCGAGAAGTTTTCAGCAAAAATGGTTGCTGATCTTAGAGTATCGCCTGAAGAAACAGAAGAGTTTGAGCGCTTATGCAAGGACTTAGATGTAACAATTGACAGAGAAAGCAGGGAACAGCTGAAAAAATTCCAATTGCTTTGGAACATAGAAAGTGGTGAGCTTCCAGTTTATGAGCCAAGTATTATTCTGCAGAAAAATGAGCTTTGCCACTATAAGGCTGATGTTAGCCTGTATGAAAACAGGAAGGTTACAACGGGGGTAAGGTATGCTGGACCAACATATCGATTAAAAATAACCAAAGGATTTTACTATCGGTTAGGAGATATACAAACTCAGAGAGCTTCAAAAGATGTCATGACCTTGATTGATTCGGGAACTCTCCATGTCACTAATAAAAGAATTGTTTTCAATGGCAGTAAGGGAACTAAAACAATTAAATATAGCCAGATCATTGACCTTCACCCTTACTCTGACGGTATAGAGATTGTAAAGGAAACAGGTAAGCCACCAACTTTTATTCTTAATAATTCTGACGGGGTGACATTATCTGCAACGATTAACAGGATCATTCAGGGCGTCTTAGTGTAAATTATTTTTTGTTTTTGAACTGGAGGTTTACACCTTTTGACGAGTAAAACGTGATTTTGGGGCGGCTATTCTTGATCAAACATTGCCGATTGAGGATTACCATAAGTGTAGGTGTCCACAACCTGACCTAAGTAATTTAATAGCGTTGCCTGATCTCCACCATCATTCCAGATTGATGCTTCATTCCCAAAACTTAATCCGCAAAGCCCAGTATCGACATTTGTATAAATCCGACATACTTGATTAGGTTGCATTACAAGCTGTGGGAATGTGAAAGAATGCCGGTCGCCATAATCATGAAGTCGCCAATCGAGCAAGTTGATCGCTTTATTATCGACGTTCTTGATCTCAACATATTCGTTTGGTTGTGAGGTGCCATCAAAGTCATACACAATTGTTGTTATGTCAATGTTTCCAGTTCGTGCGATCGTGGCCGTCGGCGTTCTTGTTGGTGTTCTTGTTGGTGTTACGGTAGGCGTTCTCGTTGGTGTTCTTGTTGGTGTTACGGTAGGCGTTCTTGTTGGTGTTGGCGTGGGATATGGTTTCATAACAACGGGGAGGTAGTTGAAAAACAAACCAAATTGTGCTGTCACCGTTGAAACCAAAACAATGGTTAAACCAAGCCATATCAAAATGCTTATAAGTGGAATGTTTTTGATAATCTTGCGATGTCGTCCATCTCTGTTCGGCATATTATCTCCCTGCTACACAAGTTATTTGATAAAGTCACAGCCTACCAACCAGTATAACAAAGGTTTGTGTTTATCTATTTTCACCCGAACATTATTAGATCAAAATTCGAACAAACCCCTGTTTTTGGGGCGTTTTTTAGGCTCGTTATTTATTGTGTGTGGGTGTCACCGTTTCCATTGTGGTTTGAATAATCGATAAACTTTTCACCTGGGTTAGTTAGGCGGTCCACGTTATGGATGTAAATGCTGGTTGTGTTGGCGCTTGCATGACCTGCCAGCACCTGCACCTGGCGGAGCGTTGCACCATTGACAATCGCATTAGTGATCGCTGTATGCCTTAGGCTGTGGGTTGTTTTCTTGGGGTCGTCAATGCCTGCTTTGAGCATGTAATCTTTGATCAGATTGCGGATCGCTCGCAGTGATAAACGCTCACCCTGTGAGCGGTCTGATAAGCTGGTGAACAGTGGACCTGGCTTATTTCCCC
>ENA-UOOK01005617-UOOK01005617.1-fermentation-metagenome-genome-assembly--contig:-NODE-5617-length-12514-cov-13.172405_pt1 | contig 12514 bp, 10 predicted proteins | sample MGYA00245777_ERZ724023 | MGnify/ENA primary metagenome ERZ724023 (study PRJEB28704, sample SAMN03018312) | fermentation metagenome | biome: anthropogenic terrestrial biome; feature: soil... | reverse complement strand
TTATGTTGATATGTGTATCTGCTTTTTTGTGGGAGAGAGATACAACCGTCTCAACGTGCCCCGTCTCCGGGAACATGTCCACCGCGCAAACCTTTTCCACCTGATACCCCTTCGCCTGCAATACCTCCAGATCTCTTGCTAGTGAGGTGGGTTTACAGGAGATGTAAACGATCCTATCCACTCCAAAATCAATTATCTTATCCAATGCCTTCGGATGGATTCCTTCTCTTGGGGGATCAAGCACGATGATATCCGGCTTGTCCTCCAGAGAGTCCATTATCTTTAATACGTCTCCCGTGATAAATTCGCAGTTGCTTAGGCCGTTCAGCGCTGCATTTATTTTAGCCGCTTCTACCGCTTCCTCAACGATTTCCACACCGGTTACCTTCTTTGCTACCGGCGCCAGAAGCTGCGCGATTGTGCCGGTTCCGCTGTATAGGTCAAAGATGCGCTTATCCTTTGTCTCTCCTACATATTCTCTTACCTTGGTGTACAGGATTTCTGCCCCCAGGGAATTCGTCTGGAAAAAGGAAAAGGTGGATATCTTAAATCGTAATCCCAATAGCTCCTCATAGATATAGTCTCTCCCATATAACGGAATCATGCGGTCACACCTTACCATATCTGCCGGATTGTCATTATAGGAATGATAAATGCCAACAATTTTGCCTTTCAGGGGAAGATCTAATAGCATTGGTACCAAAGGAGCAAAGGTTTCTGTCTCCTGCGAAATCGTTACTATATTCACCAGGATTTCTCCGGTTTTTATTGCCTTTCTGACCAGCAGATGTCTTAGATATCCCAGGTGAGTGTTTCTACGGTAAAAATCCAGTCCTGATTCAATTGCATAATTTAGTACGCAACTGAGGATTAAGTTATAATCCTTATCTACAATTTTGCAGTCATCCACGGTCAGGACATCATGGAAGTTTCCTCTTTTATGAAGCCCCAGAGTCAGTGGTCCTCCTTTGTATTCATCTCCAAAGGAAAATTCCATCTTATTACGGTATCCCCATTCGACCGGACTGCCAAGGATTCCTTCAAATTGATACTGCTTCTTTATAACTTGGTCAATCAAACGCTTCACCTGCTCTTTCTTTAGCTCAAGTTGGCTTTCGTAGGATAAGGTCTGATAACTGCAGCCGCCGCAGTTGCCAAAGTTTTTACATACCGGCTGCCTTGTTTCTAATGAAGATCTTTCTAATACCTCCAGTAATTTTCCCTCGCCCTTACCATGGCGGACTCTATTAACAGAAAAACGCACTTTCTGCCCGGGAATTGCATTTTTAACTACCATTTTTTTACCTTCAATATTTATAATTCCTTTATTGGGAAAGCCTGCACTTTCCACTATTCCCTCCAGTACTTGTCCTTTTTTCATTTATTTTAAGGGGATCATCATTGTGCAATTGGGATATACGCCCATGTCATTTATCTATAGCTGCTGTTCAATGATTTCCCTATCCTCCTTTTCATATCATATATTTTTCGATAATGCGTAGCCTTAATATTATTGCTATCGTGTATATAACAGATGTGTATTTCGAAGCGAAAGCAGAATAACATATATTCTACATCATCTCTGCACGATTTTTGGCATCCATATAAAAAGTTTGCAGATATAACAAAGACCCAAACTTGATATGAGTGTCATAAGTCATATGGAAACAATGAACATGAATAGGATCGCATATATATTCCGGTTGGCTAAGACCGGCTGACTGTAGTCAGGTAAGGCAGCCAAATGAATATATATAAGGTCCTATTCATGTCAAAATCTTAAAATGACTTATGACACTCCTATCAAGCTTACTGAGTAAGAAATTTAAGAATACTTTTCAAGATTTTATTATAAAGATAAATAATAGCTTTGTCTACCGGCGTATTGGAAATATGTTTTTTAATGCTCTCTTTGCCTTTTAAATATGTCTTTTTAGTAAATTGAAGAATTTTTTATTTTTGTAACTTATTTTCATATGAAATAATAGATTATAGTAAGTATCAACTATTTATAGGAGGGCATATGCAGCATAAAATAACAAAGCCTTCACGACTCTTAGATAAAAAAGGAAAGCTGATGCAGAAGGGATATGCCTTATCTCCGATTCTTACGTATTACCGGAAGGACGTAGCAAGAAAACTGCGTTTAAAAGAATGGGATTATTACCTCATTTATAATCAGAAATATGCTGTAGCGCTTACCGTAGCGCAAAGTGTTAATATTGTCTTGTTAAGTGCTTCCTTTATTGATTTTAGCAAGGCTGCGGAAAAGACAAAAAGCCTTTTCCGGATTGTTTCAAGGAAAAAATTTTGTATGCCGGAATCTTCGGTTGAGGGAGATATCCTTTATCAGGATTCCGAAGTTAACCTGTCTTTTAAGCAGGAAGCAACGGCCCGCAAGCTAAATTTTAAAATAAAAAATTTTGACAATGGAACGAAATTTGATGCCTCCCTTGAATTAAGAAGGGAGCCCAAGGATTCGATGGTGATTGCTACCCCCTTTAATGAGAATCCGAAAGACTTCTATTATAATCGCAAGATCATCGGCATGAAAGCTTATGGCACGGTGCGGTATAATGGTAACAATTATAACTTTTTACCGATGGATACCTCTGCTATCCTGGACTGGGGACGCGGTGTTTGGCCCTATCGTACCACCTGGTTCTGGGGTGTCGGGCAGGGAACAATCTGGGGTAATAGTTTCGGTTTTAACCTTGGTTATGGATTTGGCAATACCTCCGCTGCATCGGAAAATATGCTGTTCTTTAATGGAAGAGCGCATAAAATTAATAATGTTAAATTTAATATTCCAACGGACAAGAACAACCAATATGACTATAGGAAGCCCTGGACCATTACCTCCTCCGATCATCGTCTCAACATGAAGTTTGTTCCGATCATTGACAGGAAAGCACATCTGTCTGCTCTGTTTCTATCCACGCATCAGCATCAGGTTTTTGGCCGGTATAGCGGTACCGCAATTCTGGATGATGATACCACTATTTATTTTAATAATTTTATGGGATTTGCCGAACGGGTTGTAAACCGATGGTAATCAGGAAAATTTTTTTGTTACATGTAAAAAGACGTATTACATCATAGAACCATAAACTATCTATGCATTGTAATACGTCCCTTTTTACCAAGTTATTCGTTCGCACCTTCTAAGATTGCGGAATACGTAATCGTTGTAACCGCATCATTTTCTATTACAAAGGTCAGCTTGCTGTCCCCCAGGGTATAGATGTAGAAGCCATTTTCCTCGGTATAACCTTCCCCATATGCATTTACCACATCCTCCAGTGTAGAACCAAGATAGATGCCTTCCTTCGTAGTTACGGTATCATCCAGCAGGTTCACGGAAGACACGTAATCTTTCTCTCCCTGAGGATAGGTGGACAGTTCAAATGCACTGTAATAAAATATCTTATCTAAGCCCTGGAACGCGCAACTCGGAGCTTCAAAATAGTCCATACTTTCTCCCAATTTTTCCAGAATGGGAGCTGCATCTACATTCATCGGTATTACAATGTCATTGTATTCAAATTGGAAGCCTTCTTCCTGTCCCTGCTGCGTATTCTCACCGGAGGTCCCGTTTTCTGCGTCATTGGTCGGATTGGAATTTTCGGGTCCCTGCTTGGTTCCTCCGCAGCCGGTGAGTAGAAGCATTGTAACCAGAAATATTATACTTAATTTTTTCATATTAATAACCATGCCCTTTCGACAACCTGCAAACTTTGTGCCGCAGGCTCAATATTTGCAAAGCGAATTCATTCGCTTGGTGAAAAATTAATTTTCACACTAACGCCCATGCTTTTTGGGCATAAATCCTGAAGAATAGCTGTTTTTGCTATTCTTTTAATGGCTCGCAGTTTTTTGCGAGACTATTCACACTAAACTCATTCTACAATTGTAGCATCAATGAAATTCTATATTTTTCTTACGTATTAAATGCAATAATCAACAAAATCAAAGATGTTCGTAAAATTAGCCAAGGAGAATTATTGCTATAGAGCTTATGCAAGGAAGACATATAATACAGATGTAGAATATATATTGAATTATTCCATCAAAGCAACTACAAGGGTAGTTGATGGAACACATCCTATATACTACCTTAATAGAGAAAATTTGTCAACCGTTTCAGCAATAATTGCTTAAGTAATATGGAAAATATCACCTGTAAAAGTGGGCATTCTACTTGCCTGATGAGGTTAAATACAGAAGACTGCATAATATGGTATGTATTTTATTTGGTTGGAATAATCAAAATTTTTTGATGAAATTTTGACTGCAAAAGGAATATCACATTTCTGACGGAATACACTGATGCTCTTCGATCTGGTGCTATCGCTACAGTGAATCTCAATTGGAAGGAGATGGTCTTCTTTTGGAATAATAAAATCTATCTTTGCTATCGAATCAGACTCCCAGAAGGCAAACGGATAGCCTCTGGCCTGCAAAGCTTGTGCCATATAATTTTCTAACAGGGCTTTCTTTCGGTTCGTAGAGAGCTTTTCATCCGCTGCGTGGCGGTCCTTTCCGATTTCTTCGGTCAATTTCGTATAGAGCAGACCGGTATCGGCAAGGTATAGCTTAAAATTCATATTTGACGCATCCTCCGCCGAATCCCCGGAGAAGAAGGCATTGCTGTCGGAAAGCTCTTCGCTGCATATTTTCCTGCAGGGGATCGTATAAGATCTCTCGTTCAGCTTCTGAATAGCCCCCTGATACATTGCGTGAGTGGTACCTTTCCGGATTAATTTATACTGAAACTTTTTATTGGTTTTTAACAGCTGAAGGGGAATACAGTCAAAGACCTGATTCATCTTCAGCGCATCGCTTTCCGGGTTGTCTCTTACGATAAAATCATGGTAGGAACCAATCAGATTCTGATGCTGTTCCGGAACATTAATCAGAGAGGACATATTGATATATTCGTTAATTGCAGCAGGCATTCCGCCTATCTGCAGATATAGGTGAAAGAGCGTCAAAAGCTCTTTATGTACGATATCCGGTATCTTTTTGTCTGAATTAAAGTGATTCATAATCACTTCGATATACCATTCATTTCCGGTCGCAATTAAAAATTCATCGAATTCCATCGGATCGATGGGAAGTGTTTGAAACCTCTGCCTGTGCTCTTTCGGAATCGGAGAACTGGAGATTGCCAAGATATAAGGAAAAGCACCGGAGGCCTGTAAATGCAGAATGGACGAAACCATCTCCGCCGAGGAAAGAATTTCATCTAGAATTAGAATGCGATTATTATGCAGGGGTTCCTCCTTTTTTGACGGAAAATACCGGAGCAGGCTTGTGCTTAAGCTTTTATCCTGCTCAAAGTTAAGATAAGTAATATGTTCAAAAAAAGATTTTGCAAAATCATAAGCAAGAAAAGTCTTTCCAACCCCCTTTGCGCCGGTCAGTAGGATTGGTTTGCGTTCCTTCTGATTTATCACATTATCTTTCCATTCAATTAACAGATCAATGATTTTCCTTTTCAATAAAAGCTACCCCTTATGTCTTAATTTCACTAATAATTTTGTAAAATAATCCGGAAGCGGTACGGTAAATTCCATGTATTCTTTGGTGGTTGGATGAATAAAGCCGAGTAAGCCGGCATGTAAAGCTTGTCCCTGAAGATGGAAGGGGTCTTTGACCGGACCGTATACCGTGTCGCCGAGAAGCGGGTGATGGATGCTTGCCATATGAACGCGAATCTGGTGTGTACGGCCGGTTTCCAGGGAGCACTCGATATAGGCATACCGGTTGCTGAGGTTTTCTAATACCTTATAGTTGGTCGCAGCATATTTGCCGTTTTTATAATTGACCGCCATCTTCTTGCGTTCCTTTGGATGTCTGCCAATGGGAGCTTCCACTCTTCCGCATTCTTCCTTAAATGGCTGATATACGATTGCCTGGTAGCGTCGGTTGATGGTATGGGCCTTTAACTGCTCTGCGATAAATGCATGGGCTTTATCGTTTTTGCAGGCCACAAGAATCCCTGTGGTGTCCCGGTCAATCCGGTGCACGATTCCCGGACGCATATTGCCGTTTATTCCGGACAATTTTCCCTTACAATGATAGAGTAAGGCATTCGCCAAAGTACCGGTTTCATGTCCTGCACCAGGGTGCACAACGAGCCCTTTCGGCTTATTAATGAGAATAATATCATCATCTTCATAAATGATATCGATTGGAAGGTCTTCCGGAATGATTTCAGCTTCTTTTTCCTTCGGCATATAACAAATCACCTTTGCACCGGTTTTGACCTTTAAATTCGATTTTACGGGCTTGTCCTCCATTAAAACTCTGCTCTCTTCAATCAATTTCTGGATATAACTGCGGGAAAGTTCCTTTTGTACCTGCGAAAGATATTTATCAATACGAATACCATTATACTCCTCATCTACAATCAATTTGATTCCCTGTTCCTCTTCGGAAAATCCCAATAAATCCTCTTCCATGGTAGTTCGAATCCTTTCCTTTATAGTGTTAAAAAATGATGTTTATTGCCGGTTATCATGGATTTTTGTGCTTTTCCTGCTTTGTGTTTTTCCTGCAAAACATCTGATCCAGAAAATCCAGATCCGTGTCCTTATAGTAGAAAATTGCTAAAATAATAATCAGAATGGAAGCTACGGTTACATAGCTGTCCGCGATATTAAATACCGGGAAGTTAATTAGTTCAAAATAGATAAAATCAACGACATAGTCAAAGCGCATCCGGTCAATCAAATTACCGACGGCACCGGCCGCAATAAATATAAATACCAGTTTTAATGCCGTATATTTCCGATCCCTTGGAATATGCAGATAGACGAATAATAAGGCGGCCAATATAAAAATAGTGAAGATGCTTAAGGCACCGGCCTTTCCCTGTAGTATTCCCCAAACGGCACCACTGTTTTCGTGGTATTGGAGTTTTAATACATTTGGAATAAGCGTAATTGCGCCATCCTTCTGTAAAGTGGCTTTTGCCCAATATTTTGATGCCTGATCAATTCCAATCAGGATGCATAAGTAAATAAAATGTCTGATACGTTCCTTCATAATAATGACCATTACCTTTCTTGATTATTATCGTATAGGACGCAATTGTTACTGTTCACACCCCTAACAAAGTCTATTATATGATTTCGACAAATGTATCCGATTCGGAGACGCTTTCGCTTAGTTGCATTACGTAGCGGTACATAAGGCTCCAAAATACGGAGCCAAAGTACCGACGAATGCAAATACTCCTTATCGGATATCATTTGTCGAAATCATAACATGGTATACATATCGGGTGTGAATAGTAACACGCAATTTCCGGTGCGCCCGCCGGACCACTACGATAAAACAGATTGAATTGCTTTGCTGATTTCTTTCTCCGATACGGTTGTATCAATGATTCCTTTACCGATGTCCTTAAGAAGAATGAATTTGATATGTCCGGCATCCATTTTCTTATCCAGCTTGGTCACTTGCAAAACAGCCTCCGCATTTAATCCCCGCACCGCTACAGGCTGTTCAAATGCCTGCAGGGTCCGCAGCACATCTTCGTATTGCTCCTGCGTTATATATCCCCGCTGTAGGGAAAGATAAGCAGCTGCAGCCATTCCGACAGAAACACATTCTCCGTGAAGTAAGGTAAAATTCTTTAGCTTCTCAACCGAATGTCCGATAGTGTGGCCAAAGTTTAACAATGCCCGGATGCCGTTTTCCTTTGGATCCTCTTCCACAACTTCCTTCTTGATCCGGCAGCTTCTGTCGATCATCTCTGCAAGAATGGGATAATTCTTCGCCTTAATTTCTGACGCGTGCTTTTGAATCCAAGTGTAGTAGTCATAATCTTTAATTAACCCGTGTTTGATAATCTCACTCATTCCGGAATATAACTGGTTTGACGGCAGGGACCGCAGAACGGCCAGATTAATATAGACCAGTTTGGGCTGGTAAAAGGCACCTACCATATTCTTATAATCGTTAAAATCGACTCCGGTTTTTCCTCCGATACTAGAATCGACCATGGACAGCAGAGAGGTTGGAACTTGAACAAACCGAATCCCCCTCAGATAGGTGGAAGCGACAAAACCGGTTAAGTCTCCTACCACTCCTCCGCCCAGGGCAATCAGGATATCCTTACGATCAAAACCATGCCGTATCAGTTGCTCATAGCATTCTTTAACGGTATCCAGATTCTTGCTTTTCTCTCCGGCGGGAAACCGGTAAACGGTAACCGACTTTGCAATGGGACGAAGGATATCGGCCATCTCCCCTGCATAAAGCCTCGCTACATTACTGTCCGATGCAATCATAAATTTTCGGTTCTGAATATCGAGGGACTGTAATCGTTCCGGTAAAAAACGATAGCTTTCCTCAATTTGAATCTCATAAGCTAATTTGCTATCTACTTTTATTTCCAGCGTTTTTCCTGCTCCGTTCATATAAAAATTGCATAACCATATCCTATCAGACTTTGGTTATGCCATCCTCCTTAACAATATATTTCAAGATAAAGCATATCAGGTATACAGAAGTACCTTCACGGAATATCTCCCCTTTTTTGTCTGATAGGAGGTTCCGATATAAATAAATTTACCATATCCTCGTACGGATACAACATCATGATCCTTTAATACATAGCTGTTTGATACAACTTCCCTGCTGTTTACATATACCTTTCCGCCTTGGATCAGACCGGCCATACTGCTTCTTGAGCTTCGAAAGGCTACCGAAAGAATACTGTCTAAACGGACGGAAGAAACAGTACCGGTAATCTCTTTTAATGCCGGATCATAATGAAAATCCTCCTGCTCAATTACTGCGGCATTTACCATCGTATGCTTGACCTTAATAAGCTGTTCCGTAATAAATGCATGGATGGAAGACGTGCAGAATAAATACCCTTCCTTCTCCTTAACGAGAATATCACCGAGCTTACTCCGGTCAATGCCAAGACTAAGGATCGCTCCGAGAAAATCCCGATGAGTCAGAGAATCACTGAACCTCTTATTTCTGGGACTGATTCGTATACAGGTGATGGGAAAAGGTATCTCCTCTTGCCCCGTGATACGATCATTTCCATAGAAGCACAGCATTTTTCTTTCCGCATCGGGAAACCCGCCGAAGAAATTATATTGTATTGCGGGCAATTCACTTTTCATGCTAAGAAAGATATTTTGTTCATTTAAATTCAAAAAATCAGAGAATACGCAGATGCCTTTGTAGTAACTTGTATTTGCCAAGTCCAGAAGGCGTCTGCGTAATAATTGTTCCTCTTTATCCATATGCATAAGGTTCCTTAAAATTGAGAATGAAATGTCGGTGGTTCAAATCCCTGCTCCTGAATTAAATCAAGGTAGTCCCCTGAAATATCTACCGTATCCGGAGAAACGATAAAAATACAATTCGAGATTCGGTGCAATTTTCCATTAATGGCATAGACAGAACCGGATACAAAATCCATCGTCCGCTGTGCCAGCTTATCATCAAAGCCTTCCAGATTGATTACGGTTGCTCTTCCCGAAAGCAGCATATCACAGATCTCCTGTGAATCCTCAAAGGAGGTAGGTTTCATAATGCATACTTCAAGTCCCTTTGATGTAGCTCGAATTGGAACAACTTTATTTGCCGAATTTCTTTCCATCCTGGACACCCTCTCCTTCCTGATCTCATTTGCTGTGGTCGATGATTGATTTTCGGGTGGTTCTTCGTTTATTTCTGCTTTTTGTGCCATTCTTTCAAGGCGTTTTGCCTTTTTTTGTTCCTTTTCCGACTCTTCCTCAAGATAATCTTCGTAATCGTCATCCTCTGTAAGTTTCATGGAATTCAAAAAGTTTTTTAAAATATTTGCCATTGATCGATTCTCCTATCTCCCATCTCTAATTACTCTGATCATATTGCCGCTCACCAAAGATACCGGTACCAACACGTACCATGGTGGCCCCTTCTTCGATTGCAACTTCGAAATCTCCGGTCATTCCCATGGAAAGTATATTAAAGTAACTAGAAAAATTACATTCAAGATTTTCTTTCGTCGGACTGCCATTCGCAGACTTGTCCCATATTTTCTCGTTATCCTCATTATCAATGTTTTTGGTTTTGATGTCAACATATAATTCTCGCAATTTTTTGAAACACTCCCTATTTTTCTCGGGATTCTCGCTATTTGGGGCAATTGTCATTAATCCCCTGATGCGGATATGGGCCAATTTTACTACTGCTTGGATTAGTGGCAGTGTTTCCTCCACACTTACCCCATACTTGGTATCTTCACCGGAGACATTAACCTCGATTAAGATATCACATAGAAGATTTTTCTTGGCTGCTTCCTGTTCAATCTGTAAGGCTAAACGCAGCGAATCTACCGAATGAATTAAAACCGCTTTATCAATAACATTTTTCACTTTATTCCTTTGCAAATGCCCGATTTGATGCCAGTAGATATCCTCCCCAAAAGAATCTTTTAATTCTTCGTATTTCTGTGAGAGCTCCTGTACCTTATTTTCGCCAAAGTGGCGCATACCGCATTCATATGCTTCGCGAATCATCGAAACCGGCTTGGTCTTGCTGACTGCAATTAAGGTAACCTCTGACCGATCCCTGCCGGCTCTGTCACAGGCAGCCTGTATCCTTTTTTCTATCTCTATAATATTATCCTTTAACACGATAAATCGCTCCTTTTATAAGTGAAATATATTTTAATTCGTATCTAGTAAGATTTGAGCGCAAAAAGCCTTCCTAACAAATACCCCTTCTTCTATTTGCACAAAATAGGAAAAACATAAGTAGTAATAGAAAACATATTTAATGAGCAACTGTATGAAGTCGTTGGTACTTAGACTATGTATTTTATAGTCTTATGTACCATTACGTACTTCATTCAAGTGGGAATGTGTTGCGAATAAATATGTTTTCTATTACCTAGCAATACATAAATTGTGAAAATTGAAGTAGTTAACTTAATTGGCTTTTTACACTCTAATCCTAGTAAATAATCGCCTGATCTACTGCGGTACTTCCATCCAGTGCAATGTGATCATAAGCGGAAAGTCCGAAGGGGGTATCCTTCGCTATAATGCAATACTCCTTGTTATCATCATAGAGAACTTCAATTCTTTTGAACACGGAATAACCGGTATTCACACAGTATACACCCGTTAATTTGCCCATCTGTGTAAGGGTGAAGCGGTCCATATTTCCATCCGAAACAATCCCTGTTCCGACTTCAAACATATCCGCATCTACATAACCATAGATATCATCTTGGTAGTAAATATCTACCGGTACAAATTGATAAGAGACCTCGCCTGTTTTCGAATAGCGCTCCATAATCAAACCGTTCTTTCCGCTATCGCCGCCTTCTGTAAAGTATTCCAGAGGTACCATATAGAAATTCTTTTCTACAACTGAGGTCTTAGGAATCTTAAGCCCTTCTTCCCCGTTGATCTTAAGATCTATTTCCAAAAATCGGTCATTCAGATAATTTGTCATATATTTATCCAGGGTAAGCTTAGCATAAAAATCAGATCCTTTTTGGATGAAGGTAGTTTTGGCTTTTGCGTCTACATCATCCTTTCGTATCGTAAAATTAATGTATTCCTTTTCTTTCAGCCCGGCATATTGCTCCGGAGTGAGCGGTAATAGAATTGACCATTGATCGGAAGTAATGATTTTATAAATCGGACTGTTCGGCGGCAGCATGGTAGTGGTGCGCAGACTTGTCCGATTATAGTTATCCTGCTGAAAAAGATCTGCAGAAATCGTATCCTCGGTAACGGTTTCATAGTTATCGATATAATAAGAAATCACTCCGCTCTCCTTACTTTTATACATTTGATAGGAGTAGTCCAGACCCGTATCCTCCTGAATCGTTTGTCCATGATCTAACATAGTTGTATTTAATAGATCAAGAACTAAATTATCTGCTTCTTCTTTAAAATCATAGACTTCGGAGAAATCACTTTCTGAGTATTTTTTTTGAAATGTCAGAATTTCATACTTGATTTCAGCGTTGTTCTTCTTCGTCAAGGTAATCGGGACATCTCCACTTAAAATGACATCAACAATCTGCTTGCTTTCATCGACGGCATAAACGGAAGAATTCTTCGAAATTCTCGCACCTTCCTTTTGAAAATAGGAAATATATCCGGCTGCATCCGAGGTGATAACCTTCTCCTTACGCAGTATAAGTCCGGTAATTCGATTATCCTGTGCTGTAGTGCCCTCATGTACCTCATATATGGAGATATGATCTTTCGTAAGATATATGTAAATATTGATAATGATATATATAAATATAACGAGAAACACAACGATACCAATATTAAGACTTTTTCGTTTCCGAAATTTTACGACCTTTTGATTGCTGCTCAACTTTCCGCCTCCTATGCAAGGTATTCTAATATATTATACTTACTTTTACCTGCTTTTTAAAGCCTTTATTTTAATAATCCTGTTTTACGTTAGATTATTGTTACTATTCACACCCGACATGTATACCATGTTATGATTTCGACAAATGTAT
>ENA-UOOK01005614-UOOK01005614.1-fermentation-metagenome-genome-assembly--contig:-NODE-5614-length-12518-cov-3.985397_pt1 | contig 12518 bp, 10 predicted proteins | sample MGYA00245777_ERZ724023 | MGnify/ENA primary metagenome ERZ724023 (study PRJEB28704, sample SAMN03018312) | fermentation metagenome | biome: anthropogenic terrestrial biome; feature: soil; material... | reverse complement strand
GCGACCACCGAGATCTACACTCTTTCCCTACACGACGCTCTTCCGATCTGCTGATGATTAACTATCGGGGACTTAACCTGCTGCTTTTGGGGGATGAAAGCGCAGGGGCTTTGGGCGTCAATGTGCGTCGGCTCCAAAAAATGCTTGTGCTGGTAGCTTCGCTGATGGCGGGCGTGACCATTGCGGTCAGCGGGACAATCGGCTTCGTAGGTCTCATGGTTCCGCATTTTACCCGTCTGCTGGTGGGCGGTGATCACCGCAAGGTGCTGCCCATATCGGCGCTTTTGGGCGGGATTCTTGTTGTTTGGGTCGATGTGGCGGCGAGGATGGTGCTCGCGCCTGAAGAACTGCCGGTGGGAATTCTCACGGCAATCCTTGGCGGGCCGCTGTTTATCTGGCTGCTTAAGCGCAATACAAAAGAACACAGGTAAGAGGGGAGAGGGACGGATGCGCTTGCAAATTGAAAATCTTACATTTTCCTACGGCGAAAAGGAAGCTGTCGACGATATCAGCCTTCACGTTAAGAAGGGGGAGTTCGTAGGCCTGATCGGGCCCAACGGCAGCGGAAAGTCCACGGTGCTTAAAAATCTTTACCGGGCGCTGGCGCCGGACAGCGGAACCGTTCTATTAGACGGAGAAAATCTTCTTGCCATGAGCCATAAAAAGTCGGCTTTAAAGCTGGGCGTCGTGGGACAGGAAAACGATGTTCCCTTTGATTTTCTCGTCGAGGAAATTGTTGCGATGGGCAGGAGTCCGCACAAGAAGCTGTTTGACATCGACAACGCCCACGATAAATATATCGTCCGCCACGCACTGGAGCATCTGGGTATGGAGAAGATGTCAAAACGCAATTATCTCCACCTGTCGGGCGGTGAAAAACAGCGTGTTATCATAGCCCGTGTCATCGCGCAGGAAAGTGATTTTCTTTTGTTGGACGAACCGACCAACCATCTTGACATAAGCTACCAGATGCAGATTTTCGATTTTATAAAGCGGCTGGGGGTCACGGTTCTTTCCGCTATCCACGATTTGAACATGGCGGCGCTGTACTGCGACCGCATCTATGTGCTTAAGGAAGGCCGGATCGTTTTGCAGGGAACGCCCGACGAGGTGCTCACTCCGGAAAATATCTTTAATGTATATGGCGTCCGCTGCGATGCCGCGACCCGTCCAATTACCGGGAAGGTCTCTATCACCTTTTTGCCCGCCGGAATCGGTGTATAAGTATGATTTTTGCCAATATTTTAGGAGGAATAAAATGAAAAAAACACTTTTGCCTGTAACCGCATTGCTTCTCACACTTACCCTTGCTTTTTCTGCCTGTGGAAAACCAGCTGAAACAACGCTTTCGGCTTCACCCTCGGCAGGGACACCCTCGCCTTCCGGCACCGGAACAGGCGCTCCATATCCTATGACCTTCGATAATTATGGCAGAGAAGTTACCGTATCTGCAAAGCCCGCTAAGGTTTTGACCCTCGGTCCTAACTGCACCGAGCTGTTCGTCGCCCTTGGCCTCACTGATTATATTGCAGGCAGCAGCCTGAAAAATCACAGCCGCGGCCCATTGCCGGAATATGCCGGGGCTTTTGCGAAAATCCCTGAACTCAATTACGGCTCCGCTACCCGTGAGGCGGTTATTTCCAGCGGTGCGGACTTTATCTACGGCATCGACTGGGAATTTGGCGGCAGCGGCCTGGATATTGACGAGCTGGCCGGATATGGCATCACCACTTATATGAACGCGGCTGCCACAATGGAGCAGCAGTATCAGGAAATTCTTGATATCGGAAAGATTTTTGGTGTTGAAGATAAAGCCGCTGCCTTTGTGGAAGACCAAAAAACGCGGATTGGCGCAGTGGAAGATAAAATCGGCGGTCTTAAAGCGCCTAAAGTGCTTGTTTATGACAGCGGCAGCGACGGTGTTTTCACCTGCAGCGGCAAGAATTTTGAATCCCTGCTTATCAGCATGGCGGGCGGCGAGAACCTGTTTGGAGATCTTACCGAAAAAGCATGGATCACCGTCAGCTATGAGGAGGTCCTTGCCCGTGAGCCCGATGTGATTCTGGTTCATGACTACGATTCCCCTTCCGTCGAGCAGAAAATCGCTGAAATCAAAGCCAACGATATGCTCTCGCAGCTCGACTGCGTCAAAAACGACCAATTTGTTGTCATTGAGCTTGAAAGCGTGCTGCCCGGCAACCGCATGGCCCATACGGTCGAGAAGCTCGCAAAGGGTTTCTATCCCGATAAGTTCTAATAATCATTTTCCCATAAGTTCATAAAATGTCCCTTACGGAAATGCGCCTTTTTCAGTGCCCCCTTTCTTTTTCTGTCTTTTTTTACGATAAAGATAATGGAACATAATTATTAGCTTTTCTGACGGGGATATTAGAGATGAAGAATGAACGCTTGTTAAAAATCATTATTATAGCTTTGCTGTTTGCCATAATTATCTGGTTCGGGTTAAGGCCGCTGTTTACAGGGACCTCCCTGAAGAATTATATCGGTATTGGCCGGGAGGATCTCGATCTTGATGTAGATGAATATTCCACTATCGTCATAGGGTCTGACCCGGAAGGCGTGGCCTCTGCTCTCGCCTGTGCCAGAACCGGCGTTAAAACGCTTTTGATCACAGCCGACAAGGACCTGGGAGGTTATTTTAAAAAGAGCATGATTGCTGAAATACATCCTCAGCAGACCATTGCCAGTAAAGGAAAAGTGATTCTGAACAAGGGCATCTATGAAGAGATATTCGGCAGCTTTAAGCTGGGCTTTACCGGGGAGGACTACGAAAAAGCGGCTCAGAAGCTGGCAGAATCGGAAGAAAATCTGGATGTAATCTACGACAGTATGGTACTGGATGTGAAGCTCAAGGGGGAACGGGTAACAAGCATACTGGTTCAGCAGACCGACGGTGTCCACCGCTACAGGGCCAGGAATTTTATTGATGCCACCCGGGATGGGGATTTGCTGATGCTTTGCAATACGCCGTATTTTAAAGGCTCAGAAGATGTGGGGCTGAAAGATACATACGCTCCGTTGAAATTTAATTTTAAGATCTCAGGTGTGGATACCGAAGCACTGAAAAAAGTCAAGAAGACGACTGCTTTCGTCGATGAGTTTCAGCTGGTGCTGCTGGCCTACCAAAGGGTTAATGCCAACACGAAGATCCTGTCTCCTTCTTTTATCATCCTCAATGACAATGAACTGGTCATAAGCGGTCTTGAGGTTTTTGGCGTAAACGTGGAGAACCAGCAGGAGATTACAGAAGCCTATGCCAGCGCTGAGGAAGAAGCCATCATGCTGACCGCATATTTAAAGAATGTGCTGGCGGCTTTTAAGGACTGCACGTATAAAGCCAGTCCGGAAAGCTTTTTCATCCCTGAATACAGGCATTTTGAGGGACGCTACCGGCTCGCTGTGTCGGATATTCTGGAAAACAGAAATTTTAAGGAAAAAATTGCCCTCTGTTCAGAGGCGGTGGATGCTGGCAAATTTGCTGATAAAAATGTGGACTATATTGTAACAAAGCCTGTTGTTTATTCCATACCCCTTGGCTCCATTATTCCTTCTAACCTGGACAATGTTATGATGACCGGTGCAAAAGCTTCTTTCGCCTCTCTTGCGGCAACCAGCGCGGGAAGCCTCCCCACCAGAATAACAGTGGGGGAAGCCGCAGGCCTTGTTTCCTCTTTTAGCTGCATTCATGACAAAACTCCCGCAGAGCTGCTGGACTCTGAAGAGGAACTGAAGGCGCTCAATAAATATCTGACCCGGGGCAATATAGAATTAATGGATTTTTCCGAAAGCATTATGATTCCGGAAACAGACCAGAAGCTTTCGGACCACTGGGCCTATGGGTATGTGAAAGAATTGGCGGAATGGGGTCTTATTGCGGGGGGGGGGAAAAATGACTTCAAGCTTGACTATAAAGCCAGCCAGGAGCTTCTGGCAGTTCTTTTAAAAAATGCAATCATAAAAATTGTACCGGAAGCTTATCACATGGAGCTCGATAAAAAACTTGAAAATTATGAGCGCAGGGAGATGCTTACAGGCGAAACGGCAGCAATGATTGTATTAGACATACTGGGCATTCCCAGCGAGCCGAACAAAGCGCTGGATGCGCTTTTGGGGCAAGGTGTTCTGCCGGCCCAATTAACCGGCAGGTTAAAAAAAGAAGATCCGGTAACCATGGATGTGATTTACGGGCTTGCCGTAGAGACCGTAAACAAAATGGGCCGGTAAGTCTTATATGCCGATTATTTTTTAAACCTGGTTTTTAAAGTCAGCAGTATGAACCGGGGCAGATCCATCATTCGTTTATATCGGGAAGGTTCTTTTATGAGCCTGTATAACCATTCCAAACCGGCCTTCCTCATAAACTCGGGGGCAAGGCTTGCTGTTCCGGCAAACACGTCGATGGAGCCGCCAACCCCGATGATAACCTTGCAGTTCAGCTCGTGGGCATGCTCGTGGATCCATTTTTCCTGCTTTGGCGCGCCTAAGCCTACCAGAAGGATTTCAGCGCCTGAAGTATTGATCTGCCGGATGATGTCCGGAACTTCTTCTTCCTTAAAATAACCGTTGCGAAAACCCAGAATATTGGCTCTTGGAAAATCCGAAAGCAGATTAATGGAGGCCTGCTCTGCTACACCGGGCTTTCCGCCGAATATGAAGAAGCTGGTAATACGCCTGTCCGTATTGATAAAGAGTCTTCTTGTCAAATCTATACCCGAGACTTTTTCCTTAAGCCTGCATCCGAGTATCCCGGAAGCCAGCACCACGCCTGCGCCGTCGGCAATCAGGAGGTCGGCTTTATTCAGCAGCGCTTTTAAATCGGGGTCTCTGTATGCCTGCATAACAATTTCTGAATTAGGGGTATAAATTTTATAAGGACCCTGGTGCTTCAGCATTTCCAGAACGCGCTTCAACGCTTCGTCCATGGTTACATTGTCCATCATAACACCGTGAATATCAATTTTTTCGGGCATTTTAAATCCTCCAGTAAAGGATGAATTGCCATTTTCACGGCATTTCATCTATTTTCTGAGCAAATTATAAAAAATAAATAATAATTTTTTTAATAGTTTGCTAAATGATTATACTAAAATAACCGGGTTTTGAAAAGAATATGTTTTATCCCGCACATAAAGCCTATTTTATTGACCTCATAATAAAGAAATGTTAAACTTAAACAGTCTAAAATAAAAAATAGGGGTGTTAAAATATATGAAAATTTGTATTGTTGGACTTGGCTATATAGGTCTTCCTACAGCGGCCATGTTTGCAACAAATGGACATGACGTGGTAGGTGTGGATGTTAATCAAAAGGTTATCGACGCTCTTAACCGGGGTGGAATTGTTATAGAGGAACCGCATTTGGAGGAGACCGTCAAGCAGGCTGTAGACCAGGGCACATTACGGGCATCCCTGAAACCCGAGGAAGCCGATGCGTTTATTATCTGTGTACCGACTCCCATCATGCCGGACAAGACTGCCGATATGACCTTTGTAGAAAACGGCCTGCGGGCGGTGATTCCCTATTTGAGGAAGGAAAATATCCTCATTTTGGAATCTACCTCGCCTCCCGGGACTACCAGAGACTTTATGGGCGGTATTTTGCGGGAAGCAGGATTGAATCCGGGAGAAGATCTGCTTGTTGCCTATTGCCCCGAAAGAGTGCTGCCAGGCCGAATTTTAATCGAGCTTAAGGAAAATAACAGGGTCGTAGGCGGCATTAATGAAAAGTCTGCGGAGGTTGTCAGGGAGCTTTACAAGAGTTTTGTCAAGGGGGATATTTATACCACCGATGCAACCACTGCTGAAATGTGCAAGCTTATGGAAAACACCTACCGGGATGTCAATATTGCATTGGCCAATGAGCTTGCTATGATTTGTGAAAAGATGGGCGTCAATGCCTGGAAGGTCATTGAGTTTGCCAATAAGCATCCGAGGGTAAACCTGCATATGCCCGGTCCCGGCGTAGGGGGGCATTGTATTGCGGTAGACCCGTGGTTCATTATTGAAAAGCAGCCTGAAATCTCTAAAATAATTCATCTGGCAAGGCAGACCAATGACAGCATGCCCCATTTTGTTCTGGAAAAAGTAAAAGCACTGACCAATGACGTTCAGGGCACCAAAAAGATTTGCGTGCTGGGCGTGACCTATAAACCCAATGTGGACGATATGCGCGAAAGCCCCGTTATTGAGCTTGTCCGTCTTTTAAAGGAGCAGGGCGATTTTGAAATTGTGGTGGTAGATCCCCATGTCAATTTTGAAGGCTCGGGGGACAGGGATGTTTACGAGGCTGCCCAGGATGCGCATTTGATTTTACTTGCTGTGAATCATAATCAATTTAAGTCCTTGAATTTTTCCAGAATCAAAGATGTCATGAAAAAACCCCAGGTGCTGGATACAAGGCATTTTTGGGATGCTCTTGAAGTAGAGGGGGCAGGGCTTCAATACCATCTCCTTGGCTGGGGGAGGGAGCAGGCGTGAACAAGGTTCTCATGGTAGCATATCAGTTCCCCCCCGTGGGAGGCTCGGGGGTTCAGAGAACTGCCAAATTTGCCAAGTACCTGCCACAGTTTGGCTGGGAGCCGGTGGTGCTTACCCGGGATACAAAGAAAATGGCGCTGCGGGATGAATCTCTATTAAGGGAGATTCCGTCTCATTTAGAGATTATCCGGACGCCTGCCCGTGATTTAACAACGTTTCCAACCATTTTTAATAAAGCGGGCAAGTTCGTCGCATGGAAGTTGCTCATTCCCGATGGGGAGGTGCTCTGGATGAAAAGGGCCCTGAAATCTGCCGTGGAAAGAGTGGAAAAAGAGGATATCAAAGCCATCTATACCACTTCTTACCCATACAGCGATCATCTCATGGGCCTGGAATTGAAGAAATGCTTTCCGGATATTCCATGGCTGGCTGATTTTCGGGATGAATGGACCAATAATCCCTATCATCTTGACAATCCCTATTTTCCATACCGCATGAAAAAAGAAAAGGCAATGGAGAGGGAAGTGCTGGAAAAGGCCGATGGCCTGATAACAAATACACCTTTGATGAAAGGCAATTTTGTCAGGCTAAATCCAGGCCTTAATCTTGAAACACGCATGGCTGTTATTCCTAACGGGTATGACTCGGAAGATTTTGAACAGGCTCCCTCCATGGGCCGGCAGCGTAATGGCCGGTTTACCGTTACTTATACCGGAGCGCTGTATGGCCGCAGAAAGCCTGATCAAGTTTTAGAAGCGGCGGGAAATCTTGTCAAACAGGGATTAATAGACCGTGGCAGGTTTCTTATGCAATTTATAGGAAGTTTTAAACCGGAACCGCTTCTGGCGCTTATTGATAAAAACGGGCTCACAGGTTCTGTGGATATTGCAGGTTACATGGAACACGGGGAATGTCTGACAAAGATGATAAACTCCGACGTTCTGCTTCTCATTGAAGGTGGCGGCCCAGGTTCAGAGGTTTTTTACACCGGCAAGATATTTGAATACATCCAAACCAATAATCCCATTCTGGCAGCGATCCCTGAAAAGGGAGCGGCCGCGGAGATTATCAGCCGGACCAAAACCGGTATTATTTGCAACTGGGCTGATGTAAAAGCTATCGAACAAGGCCTGTTAACCCTATACCAGGCTTGGCTTCGGGGCCAGTTCGTTATAGACCCCGACCGGGCAGAAATAGCGAAATATGACAGAAAGGCTCTTACCAGGAGCCTTGCGGAGCTGCTGGACAGGGTATCCATATAAACTTAGTTTAGGAGGACTATTATGAAGTTTATTGATGAGAAAGGCCGGATTTTTGGCAAAATCAATATTTTTGATTTGATTATGCTGCTGGCCGTCGTGGTTGCAATAGGTGCAGTGGGCTACAAGCTCATCGAAAACCGCAAAGAAAAATCCGGCCAGGTCGCCACAAAAGCTTATATCATGACCGTTAAATGTGCCGAAATGCCCGATACTTTTGCCGAAGGCCTCCAAAAGGACAGCCGTATATATTATGATAATGACGGCTTTGTGAATGCAAAGATCGTCCAAATAGAGGAACGCCCGGCTGTTATTGCTGTGCAAACAGAAGACGGACGTATTGTTGAGGCTGTTAGTCCCGATTTGAAAGATGTTTACGTCGATATTGAAGTACAGGATAAGCTCAATGATGATGGTATAAAAGTCGGGCGTTATTCTGTTGCCATCGGCGGCAAATTTACCGTAAAAACAATTTATGCCATGGGTTCGGAGAGTCTGATTCTGGACCTCAAAGAAAAATAGCTTGGGGTATTTGTTATGGTTGTATTGGAATCCTGGTTTAAGCAAAGCGTTATTTTTCGCTTTACCATGGTTATTATCAATATTCTGAATAATAGTCTTCTGGCGCGCGGGGTGGAGTATTGCGCAAAAGTGATCATAGACAGCAGAATTGCTGCCATGCTACGCAATTTCGCAGTCAAAGAATACGATCCTGAAAGCTCCTTATGCTATCGTATCTTTGAAAGTCTGAACAGAAAAAGCGCCGGATTTCGGGATAGAATGCTCCCGGTATTGAAGGAGAGCAGGAGTTTTTGCATCCTTTCCGATTCAAGGTTTTTTCCGGCGGGCATACAATTTTTGATTCCCCTAGTGGCTTTCTATGCCTTTATTGATGAAATTGGGCGCGACATACTCGGCGATTTCTCGCTTTTTGGCTTTTGGGATGAAGCTTTTCTGATCTTTAGCGCTATTTATGTTTTTTGTGTCTGGTTTTTTCAAAAACAGCATAAACCTCTTGTATCAACTCCTGTAGGAGCGCCCATGATCCTTCTCATTGCGGTCTCCTTTTATCTTTATGTAATAAATAGTACTTATGCGCCATTGGGATTTGCCGGCTTTCGGGTTGTAGTTCAATATATTCTCTGGTTCTTTATTCTAAACAGCTATCTGGACGATGACCGTAAAGCTTATCTTATCCTCCGTCTGCTGGTTTGCGTGGGCGGCGTCATGGGGCTGCACGGCATATTGCAATATATTATGAAGGTTCCCACACCCAAGGGCTGGACCGATGTGGCTGAGGGCAACACCGCTACCCGTGTGTTTTCAGTTGTGGGAAGCCCCAATATCCTGGGCAGTATTTTTATTCTGATCATTCCCATTTGTCTTGCTCTGGTGCTGCAAAAAAACCGCAGCTTTCTTGATAGAGCCGTGTTTTTCATTCTTTTGGGTGCTATGGGGCTAAGCCTCATCCTGACTCTTTCCCGAGGGGCGTGGCTCGGTGCGGCAGTGGCATTTTTTGTGTTCTGCCTGGCTATCAATCCCCGCTGGCTCATTCTTCTGGGCGCAGGCGGCGGCGCCATGATGCTGATTCCTTCCGTTTTTAACCGGATTCAATATATGCTTTCTCCCCAGTATATCACCAGCAGTCTGACCGGAGGCCGGCTGATGCGCTATCAGAAGGGCTGGGAGCTCTTTTTGCAAAACCGGTGGATGGGCGTCGGCCTGGGCCATTTTGGAGGAGCCGTTGCCATGAATAATAAAGACCTTATTCCCAACACTTTTTATATGGATAACTATTGGCTGAAAACGGCCGTAGAAATGGGGACCATGGGGATCCTCGCGTTTGCAATATTAATTTTGACCCTTATGGTTTGGTCCATTCGCTCTGTCAAGCATTGCAAGGATTATGATACAAGGCTGATAACCGCAGGCTGTTTTTCGGGGCTGTGCGGAGTATTGGTCCATAATCTTATTGAAAATGTCTTTGAAGTTCCTTATATGGTTGTCTATTTCTGGGTGATCGCGGCTATTCTTCTGTATTTCGGACGGCGGCGCCAAAAGGCTTAAAAGGCTCCTCCTCACATTTAAATAGTTGGGAGTTGAGATTTTTTGAAAAAAATACTGCTATTGGCTACCGGTGGAACCATTGCCGCAAAAACAGGCGAAAAAGGTCTTCAGCCGGCGCTGGCCTCGGAGGAAATGCTCAAATATATGTCCAATCTGAGGCAATATTATGATATTGATACCAGGGATATTCTGAATCTGGACAGCTCCAATATCCAGGCAGAAGAATGGCAGACCATGGCAAGGGCGGTCTTCGATGCGATGGATGAATATGACGGATTCGTCATCACCCATGGTACCGATACAATGGCTTATTCGGCGTCCATGCTCAGTTATATGCTGCGAAATTTAAAGAAGCCGGTTGTGTTTACAGGATCCCAGATGCCCATCGACAACCTGCTTACAGATGCGCGAAACAACCTCTATACGGCCTTTGCGGCAATTGACTGTGCTATACCCGGTGTTTTTCTTGCTTTTAACTATAAAATCATCAACGGCTGCAGAGCCGTAAAAGTCCGCACCCTGGGCTTTGAAGCTTTTGAAAGTGTGAACGCTCCCTACCTTGGCGAAATTTATGCAGACGGCATGCGCTGCTATAAGGATCACATCAGAAAACCTGACGATACGTCACATACTGTGCTCATGGACAATGTTTGCAAGGATGTTTTTCTGCTGAAGCTCATACCGGGGACAAAGCCTGAAATTTTTGATATGCTTTGCAATATGCACTATAAGGGCATTGTCCTTGAGACCTTTGGCATAGGAGGTCTTCATTATGTACGCAGAAACCTGCTGCCAAAGCTCAAGAGACTTATTGATATGGGTATATCGGTGGTTGCATGTAGCCAGTGTCTCTATGAGACTTCCGATTTTTCAATTTACGAGGTAGGCAACAGGCTTCTCGAATGCGGCGTCATTCCCGGCAGGGATATGACCAGCGAAGCATCGGTGACAAAGCTGATGTGGGCCCTTGGCCAGACAGACGATCCCGATGAGGTTCGGAACATCTTCAACACAAACTATGCGGGAGAAGTCGAATTGGAGCTGCCGGGCAAAAGGTGACAGCATGGGAGAAATATTTTACTCTGAATCTCACATCGTAGCAGAGTTTTGATATTTGCTCAAAAGGCTTTGTAAATGCACGATATCTTGTTCAAGGTAAATGTAAGCATGAAAAATGTCGTGTCGTTCTAGTGCGGAAACAATTGCGTCATGCCGGGAATGATATTGGTTCATAAAGTCTTCTTCGTGTTTGAAGGGATATAACTGCGCATAGGCACGTGAATTGGTTGCAATGCAGCGTTCCAAAACTTGATAGACCTGTTCGTTTCCAGCAATTTTATTAAGCGCGAGATGAAACCTGAGATTATTACTCCATCTAAGCCAGAGTGCGTGTTCTGAAGGGACAAAATGGGTTCGTTCCTCGTTCAGACGGCGCAAGCCATCCAGTGATTCCTCGTTCAAACGCTTGAAAATATTGCTCAAACTCCCCAGCTCAAGATATAAACGTAATTCGGCAATTTCGGCAAGATCTTTATATGTCAGCTCTCTTAACCGGTACCCAACACGCGGAACACTCTCTAATACATTCTCATGGCACAGCTTGACCAATGCTTCACGCACAGGTGCCCGACTTACAGAAAACTGTTTTTCAATCTGTTTTTCTGTAATCCGTTCTCCTACAGCAATCTTTCCTGAGCAAAACTGTTCCATCAGCTGTTGGTATATCTGGTTGCGAATAGATACATCATGTTGTTTATTATCCATCTTTTCCACCTGTTACTCCTTTTCGCTTATAATAACATAAGATGCTTAATCTGTCATTCATAGAGAGAATTATAAAATTATCTTTTTAGCTAACTTGTCCATATTTTCTTATCAGTTTTTTCAGTGCATAATATAATCCTGTTTTATGTCAGCTATAAATAGCTAGCAAATTTATAAAACTATTTACTTTATAAATACTTTCATCATTCTAGGAATCCTTTTCTTAACTGATCATATCAGAATATTCTCATAAAGGTTAAATGTATGAGAGCTATTTAAGGCAAATAACGCGATACACCTATAATTTTTTTAATAATTGTATTGACGGCAATAAAATTGTTTAGTATACTAATCATATCACATGCCATATTAATCATATCACATCGCATCTTTGTATGCCATCAATTTAGTTTACATCTCGGATAATTTCATGCCGCAATTTAGGACGACTTCGTAGGTCATAATTTTCAGTGATATCACACAACGCTTTTGGACAATAAAAAAGGAGGCGATGATTATGCCATTGACACCAGAAGAAAGAAAGACTTGGAGACAAAAGTTGAATGCTATCACAGACGATGAATTTATTGCAATGGATGAAGCTGAGTTCCGTGCCCGTTTTCGCGAGCGCCTGCATCATACGCTGGAGATCCAAACCTATGCTTCGGCATATAGGAAGCATAGTCTAAATCCAAATCAGGCAGATTACGCTAAGCGTTTGGTTAGCATATGGGAAAAACGGGGGCTTCCTCTAGATGCACCCGAGTATCATTTTGCTAAAACATTGATCGATTTTGCTGATCGTCTCGCTCGCGGCGAACAGATCGACCTTTGTTCCTTTGCTCCTGCCCCGATTACACAACAAGAAGCGGCTGCGTTTACTCGTATTCTAATGGAACGTCGTTCTGTACGGGAATTCAAGAACGATAT
>ENA-UOOK01005613-UOOK01005613.1-fermentation-metagenome-genome-assembly--contig:-NODE-5613-length-12519-cov-2.956033_pt1 | contig 12519 bp, 12 predicted proteins | sample MGYA00245777_ERZ724023 | MGnify/ENA primary metagenome ERZ724023 (study PRJEB28704, sample SAMN03018312) | fermentation metagenome | biome: anthropogenic terrestrial biome; feature: soil; material... | reverse complement strand
GTAACCGCAACGGCGCCGTCAGGCATATCTGTAACCTGCTGATCGTCTGGCTGCTCACCGGCCTTTGGCATGGAGCCAGCTGGAATTTTGTGGCCTGGGGGCTGTATTACGGACTACTCTTGGTTGTGGAAAAGCGGTTATTCAAGGCGAAATCCCTGCCCAACGCTCTATCCCGAGGATACACGCTGGTTCTAGTGGTGCTGGGCTGGGTGCTGTTTGCCAGCCCTACGCTTTCCGAGGCGCTGGCATATATCCAGGTCATGTTTGGGCTGGGGGCAACAGCATTTATTAATCAGGAAACCATCTATCTTCTCTACACAAATGCTGTGTTGCTCTTCTTTTTGGTGGTTGCCAGTACGGAAATTCCCAAACAAATATGGGCCAACATTACGGACAGGCTAGGCAAAAAAAATATGGCACCGGTAAAAGGCCTGCTCATTGTCCTTGTCTTTCTGCTCTCAGTCGCGTTTTTAGTTGGCGAGTCCTATAACCCGTTTTTATATTTCAGATTTTAGGAGGGAAGCACTTGGAAAACAAAATCACCGTTGGGATATTCGTTATTTTGCTTTTCTCCCTGAGCATCGGGAATTTGCTTTGCGGCGACAGAATTTTCTCGGCCACTGAAAACCGCTATCTAACCAATAAACCGTCGGTAGCGGTAAGTGCTGTCCTTTCCGGAACTTACGCTGAAAAACTGGAAGCATATATTAATGATCAATTTGTTTGGCGCGATGCTTGGATATCCCTGAAGACCAAGGCCCAGATTGCCTTATTGCACAAAGATATCAACGGCGTTTATTTGGCCAAAGATGGTTATCTAATCCAGCGGGTTTCTGAACAAGACTTAAACAGGGATCAAATAGAGGAAAATATAGAGGCTATTAATATGTTTTTCGCGAAAACATCCCTGCCCAAAAATAATTTATCCCTAATGATTGTCCCAACTTCCGGACTGATTCTCTCCGAAAAACTGCCTCCCTACGCCCAGATGTTTGATCAGAACGAAATGATCGACAGCATCAAACAATCGGTTCCAAACTGCCTGTTCGTCGACCTGCGTCAGCAACTTCTGGACAAAAAAGGTGAGTACATTTACTACAAAACAGATCACCACTGGACCACAAGAGGAGCCTTTGCCGCCTACTTAAGTTGGTGTGAAACAGTAGGAATTCCAAGTCCAGAAGCTATTTATTCTATCGAGGAAGTGACCGATTCTTTTCGCGGCAGCTTATATTCTAAAGTGCTGTACAACCGTGTGCCCTACGACAGTATCAGTATCTTTAAGTATCAGTCACCACACCATTTTCTAGTGGAGTATGAGGGAGGAAAGAGCCAAAGCGACAGTTTTTATCAGCGGGAACGCTTGCAGGAAAAGGACAAATACGCCGTGTTTTTTGGTGGCAACCATGGCGAATTGAAAATCACAAGTGATAATAAGAATAAAAAGAGGCTGCTGGTTATTAAGGACTCCTTCGCCAATGCCTTTGTGCCATTTGCGGCGGGGCAGTTTGAAAGCACACATATGCTAGATTTGAGATATTTTCACGGCAACGTATATGACTATATTACAGACAACGATATTACTGATATCTTAGTTCTGTACAGCACATTAAACTTCGCCTCTGATCGTAACCTGGACAAGCTGAGGTATTAATTGGTTGCTGGCTCAACGTCTGGGAATGACAACTAAGCATGTCAATGAAATAATCAATGGCAAAGCGCCCATTACAGTTGAAACAGCAGTAAAAATGGAGGATATTCTTGGCCTTCCTTGTTCTTATTGGCTTAATTTAGAAGTTCCCAACCCTCCAGTTCAATGCACACCTTCATCCGATACTCTTCACAGTAATTACGATGAAGACTAAGCATTTAAGCATTTTCTCCAGAGGATAATACCACTTGCTGGTTGGCGCCGTTTGTATGAACCGGCCCGTGATAATACTTATATATTTCTGTATCAGTGAGCTTTCATCCAGATATTCCTGCATGTATTCTATATCTCGAACAGCATGGTTCAACTTTGCTACCATACTCCTGTCCGCCGTTTTTGTAAACTCAATCTCTCCGCCAGCAGTGAGGTAGCTGGTAATGACATCCTCGCCCACGCCTTCAACACGCAGCGCGGCAGTTATTGCTTCCTGAATGAGTTCTTTTATTCTGGCATAATCCTTTGGCTTGGGTCGGTAAATAACTACTGAATATCTTGTTTTATTGTTCATGAGGATGATGGCTTTTCTTCTGTCTATGTTAACTAGATTGGCATGCCAGGCCCACAGGTTCTCCTCCGGTTGTTTCTGCCTCTCTAAGGGTTTCAGGTTATTTTTATTAATGTGTAACCTGTCCAAGAGGGCTTTCGTGCACTGAATAATCATCTGCATTGCTCCTTTGCTAAGGTTCTCTGAGTGTAGATAACAAGAGGACAAAAGGATATTAAGCCGCCAATCAAGTTTTCCCTGTGCTGAGGTTGATTATATGGGCTTATGTAAAGCATACCAAGTATCTACATTAAGTTAAAGATTGGTTTAGCAATATTATACTGTAATATACCCCTTCCGCAAGGCCGGATAGAATCAGCAGTGGTGTCATTTATTATAATTATAAAACTTGACATATTAGAACAATTAAAATATAATAAAATACACATCAAATTATGTAAGGAGGGGTTCTTTTTGACTAAAAAACATGGTCTTATTCTAATTTTAGCAATGATATTTAGTGTATTATTTTCCACAGCAGTGAGCGCATTGTACTATTCGGACAGTTTTTATGATAGTATGGCCTATAACTGGATATATGATGGACCAGCTACAACATCTTATAATTGCTTAGGATATGCTATGAAAACCTATACGTGGTTATGGCCGTGGGATGTACCAGTAACATATAGCATGGCTGATAGTTATTTCGCGAGCAAAGGATATGGGAATTTGGGAACTGGTTATTCCGGTTCAGGACCATATGTCCTGGCTTATAGCAAGAATGGTTATGTTACACATTTTGCCCTTACAAAGTCTGGTGATGAATCTAGAAATACAGCAAAATGGGGATCTTTGGAGAGATTTATCCATACTACCAGAAATCCTTACAAATTGAAATCGCCATATGGATCATATTATGCAATTTATAAGTTTGACCCCAATAATCCTCAATAACTTGTAATGTGTGGCATACCATTTATTGAGGAAATGTATTATTAAGGGAGGTAACGCAATGAAGAAAAGGGTTAGGGTAATCAAAATTTGTTCTTTGGTAACTGTGGTTGCCTTTGGTTTAAGTGTTGGATATCTGATTGGTAGGCCAAAAAATGTTAATGCTCAGATCGACTCGGATATGCAGGGGATTATGCGCGATATCAACAAGGTCATGGAAAATAGGTCTGATACTGCCCTGAGTTCCAATCCCTATGATTATATAGAGAATTCAGAAGGATATCGAGACATTATTGATATAGGAATTCCGGCTTTGCCTGCCTTACTTTCACGAATGGAGAATAATCCTGACAAGGGCGGCTTAGAACAGTATATTATGGCAATTGCCGTTGAAGATATCGGCGGGGTACAGCTAAGGGATTTAGGTTATCAATGGGGCACAGGTGCAGAGTGGCAGAAAGCCTTCCTGGAATTTAAGGCAATGCTCGGGCAAGACTTCGAGAAATTATCGGCGCAGAAATCGTTATCCGTAGTCGAAAAAGTTGCCAAGCTTAATAAATATGGCCTTTTTGCCATACCGTATCAGCTCAAACTGGGATTGAGCGAATCAGGATTGAACGAGACTGAGCTAAAAATACTGACAGGTATTACTGATTAAGTATCTCAATAAGGCCCCCTATGCACAGACCATCGGGCCCCAGGGGGAGAGGGCGTTTATTGATGATGAAGAAAAACGTAAGACCGGGGAAATTTCAAAATTCTTGGGCATCTACTAAAACAGTTCTCCAGATGATTAATATTTCGTCTCCGTTAGCTTATTTGTAGCCAGATTAGTGGAAATATGGAAGCAATAACGTATAAAAACTCTGCCGAGAACGCAGAGTTTTTTATATGAGCCTCTTCCAACCTCCTTAGCCCTCATGAAATGCATATTGGGTGGGGAGTCAATGTAATAGGCACTCCGATGGAGAGAAGACCTATCAGTATGATTATGGGAACCGATTGGTTCCCCTGTTAGAGGGCAACCGCCTGAACCAGACCATAGATGACGCCAAGACCTGCGAGTATCTCTACATCTATGCCGGCAGGTCATAAGTCGATTCCACCGAAGAGGGGCAGGCGTACTACCAAGATGGCCTTGGCAGTATAGTCCTCATAACCGCTGCTGATCGGGAAGCGGGGATATTGGAAAATAGAGCTCTTTTATACTATGATGTCATTAGCATGCTTTGAGGGAGAGGGGACGGAAACTTGGTTAATGAGAATATTGTCCTGGACTATTATTTACAGCTGATTGCAGATAATCAAATTGAATTTCTTGTCGGCCGGGAGAGCAGTAAAACCGCCGTCATAGACTGCGTCAATGCCTTGAAAGAGGCAGATACTATCCACCAAAAAATTGAGGTAGCAAAAAAGTTATGGAAGTTGCTGTTCGAAACTTCCATGAGCTTTATCGATAAAGATAAGCATGGCTATGACGGCCTGTTTGCTTACTTTGATGAGTTTGTGGATTTTGAGGAGCTGATCTTTGCCTCGGACTCCTTCTACCGGGACCACACTATCCATTGTCTTTGGGTATACTTTCTGGGGGAATATCTATATAGGCATAAAGAGTTCAGCTTTTTCTTCCAGGATATGATGGAGGAATATAAAATAGCCTCTAGCATTATCAATCAATTCATTGATGCGGATCTCCTGGATAAGGAAGGCACTGTGGCAGGGGTTGTAGAGTCCTTTGCTGAACAGGAGAAATGCCAGGGGGCAATTAGGTGTATTACAGCTTTGGCTCATGATCTGGGTTATCCCCTAAAGAAAATCCAAAAGATCAATAAATCCATTTCGAAGATCATGCCGCACTTTTCCATTGAGAATTACCAGGAATTCAAGTTCAACTATACTACCAGCCAACTGCCCTTTATCGAGAAGTTTTTAGAGTTTATCAGTATGGACTTTGCGATAAATCTGTTTAAGGGTTATCCGAGAAAATATGATGTGCTATTCAAGCGCATATTTGTCTTCGACAATAAGACCGGAGAGTTTACTATTCAAAAAGAAGAGATCGCTAAGCTCTCCGAGGATGAAGAGGAAGCGTTACGGGCAATGGTGTCCCCAGAAATCGGGGTACTGAAGGGGATACCCAAGTACCTCCGCTATGCTGACGATTTTGAACAGCAGCGACATGGCATTCTCAGCGCTTTTTTGCTGGCCAAGAAATTATGGTTTTTCCGGACCATTCCCTTCTCCTACATCCTGTCTGATCACCTGACTATGGAACATGTTGATTTTCATCGAGTAAACGCAGGCATAACAATTTTATCTGCCATAGCGGACCACACCAGCGAAGGCTTCCAGATCAGCAAAATAAATACCCCTGCAGCTTTACTGACAATTGTCGACGAGCTCGAGGAGTTTTCGAGAATTTCCAGGGCCAATCAGAATCGGCAATACATTAACCAATTCTGCAAGACAAATTTGTATGCCAAAGAAGATTGGCTGTGTATAGACTTTATCTTTGATAATCAAGAGATTGAGAACCTTAACCCTGAGATAGCTTTTATAGGTCGGTGCAAGCGGTTTTTAACCCTTTTCGACATACCCAACTTAGACGACTCCGTTAAAATCCGGCTGCGGTGCATCGGCCAACTTCCAGCCAATAACAATGAATACATGCTGGAGATCAGCAAGAACTACGCAAAGATAACGGTCAACGGGGTTGAACAAAATATTCCTGGATACCTGAAGTCCCGGCATTTTTATGCCAGGGATGAATTTGGAATTGCTGATTGATTTTTGGCAACGCCGCCTCACAAATAGGGGCGGCGTTTTGCTACCTGTCTTTATAAGGGGAAGGGAAGGCTGCTGGCGGGAGTGCAGAATCGTATAAAGTATGGAAATAATAGCCATTATTTAGAGGAAAAATGTCAAATTCTGTCGAATGAAGAGTTATGGTCTCTAAACGGTTTCCGAGCTGATTCGTGGAGCCTCGGCCGTAGTTTAATACTTAAGAGGAGCGGAAGGGTATGGCTATAGAGTGCAGTAACTGTAAGGCTACAGTATCGGCAGATGATAGTTTTTGTTTAAATTGTGGACGGCCGTTAAGGCCGACAGGAAAGCAGAGGCATAAGCCTAAACGGGCGCTTGTTTTGGTTTGTTGTCTGCTTGTGCTTTTGCCTGTAGGAGGTTATTTTACGCTGCGGGCAATACGTCACGACCAGGCGAAAGAGCATATCAACCTAGGCAATACATATTTACTTGAGAACAATTACCAACAGGCCATCCTTGCCTTTGCAAGGGCCATAGAAATTGAGCCAAAGAGCATTGATGCCCGGTTGGGCTTAGCAGCGGCTTATGTGGCAACTGAAAGAAGTGCTGATGCCGAAGAGGTTTTGTTAGAAGCTATCGATATTAACCCTAAGCGCTCTGAACCCTATGCAAGTCTTGCCGGAATTTATATGGTTGGCAATGAGGTCGATAGAGCTGAAGAACTTTATCAGCAAGCCATTGCCACTAGTCCCGGAAACTCAGAGGCATGCCTTGGGTTGGCAAGACTTTATCTTCAACAGGACAAACCTCAAGAAGCCCTCCAGGTGTTAGAGGGTTTTCAGGGCAGTAATAATGACATTCAATCGTTAAAGAATGAGTTGACCGTAATAAGCGCAGTTGATTTGGACCGCTCAGAGGCCACCTTAGAAGTAGGTAAGTCTTTAACTCTAGCTGCCGTTGTAAAGCCGGAAACAGCAAGCCAGACTGTTGCCTGGTCCTCCAGCGCCCCTGACGCTGTGGAAGTTAGCGCTACCGGCACCGTCAAAGCATTGAGGCAGGGCACAAGCAGAATCACGGTAACCACTGAGTATGGCAGCAAGACCGCAGCCTGCACCGTTAATGTCATTGACCCAAGTTTTTTTGAGCAGCGCGTCGTGTACCTAACAACGATGTACGATGTCATATTTCCTGTATTTAATCATCCAAATGATATCAGCAATGCTGACTTAATAGATCTTATTTGCTTCAGATCCGATAATGAAGGCTTTAGCCTCAAGCAAGTCCAGGAATGGGGCGAGCAAGTTTTTGGCCCGGACCTAAAAAAAATAAAGCCCGAGAACACCCCGCGAATTTTGTCGTCAGGGGATTCTTTCGATATGGCCTATTATCATCCGTTCTTGAGTTTTGCGACCTATGTCCGCAATGTATCCACTGTTAGCAATGATATTTATGTTGATGTCGTCCATGTAATTATAGACACAAACTTTTGGGAAGTTTATGACGAGGACGACGTAAGGGATTTCTATTATGATGAATTTTTCAACCCCGTTATTACCCTCCCCCCGGATATCCCCCTTGAGGAAAAATTATTATCTGGCCTTCCCCAACGTCGCTACGTGTTCCAAAAAGGTGAAGACGGCAACTATTACCTTCGCAAGAGCATAAAAAAATAGCGACATCACCAGTCTTTTCCGGGGGCAATGAACGCTTGGACATACAGTTGCACCAAACGGCTTTTCCAAAAAGCATAACGTTATATCAAATTACAGGGAAGGTGAATTAGCAAGGGGAAATTGCAAAGCATTAATTCAGAAACATTCATTTTAGTAGGGGGTGAAAAGTTGTATTGCACGGAATGCGGGGAAAAGTTAGAAGGCCGCTTTTGCATGAATTGTGGAACACCCATTCAGCTAGCTGATCGACTAAGGGTACTCATGGCAAATAAATATTTTGCCATAGGGGCAATAGGCATGATAGCTCTCATTATAGGTATAGTGATTCTTGCGGCCAGCGGGTTTGGCTCTACTCCTGAGAGTACTGCTAAAGCTTTTTATGCTGCTATGGTAAAGGGAGATTTCCACCGATATGTGAAAACGATTGATCCTGAATTTCGAAGTTCGTTAGGGGAAGAAAGCGGTTTGTGGGAGATGCAAACAAGACTTATGCTTGAAGCGGCAAGAAATGAGTGGAAACAGGGTTATTATAGTATTCAAGTTCTTTATTCTATTAGGAAGGGGGATACAGCGGAAGTTGTTGTGCTCATAAGTAGCACAGTTGACTCTGGTGGAGAGGTTACTTTAAACTTGGTTAAGCGAGGTACTAAATGGTATATCGATCCTAACTGGTGGTAAATCAAGGATGATAAAAAAGCTTGGAGGGGAAATAAATGGGGGGCGAGGGACCGATCACATAGTATTGAAGGAGGTGAAGAGTTGTATTGCACGGAGTGCGGTCTTAAAATAGATGGCCGCTTTTGCGCGAATTGTGGCGCACCGGTTCAGGGAACTGAGCGGGAGCAAATAACAAAAGTCACTAAAATTGTTACCGCAGGGGCAATTATTCTGGTAGCACTTATCGTTGGAATTGTCGTGCTGGCAAAAGATTCCGGTCCTGAAGGGACAGTAAAGAATTTTTTCTATGCCATTGAAAAGGGAGACTTCGATCGCTTTGTCAGCACAATTGACCCGCTCTTTCTTAATGAACTGGGGGAGTCTAGCGTATTTTGGAAGCAGGAAATGAAAGACTTGCTCGAGAGAACAAGCTCGTGGATGTGGATAGAAAGAGAAATAGAAATACGCATTCTTGATTCTACAATTGTTGGAAGTAATGCGGAAGTTACAGTTCAAATTAGGAGCCGGGACGACATCGGAAACGATATTTTTTACTTAAGCAAGCGAGAGAACAAATGGTATATCGATTATGAGCATTCAGGATTGGGCGGATTATTAATTTTATTATTTTATTAAAAAGATAGGGTGTGAAACAATGGGAAGAAAAGATAGTACCTTTAAGAAACTCCTGCCGTTACTTGTGCAATCCTTCACAGGAATTGTTCTAATGTATATTCTTTGGCTAATCATGAGAAGATTGCCTATGCTGGCTGGCATTCCTTTTTCCTTAAGATTCTCCCTGTATTCACTGGTAGAGGCGCCTATTCTGCTTATTCTCGTGGGGATGATCGTTCGTTTTTCTATGCGTATGGACAGCCGGTTGAATTACTTTTACCCTGGTTTCCCCTACTGGGGCCAATTAGTTAAAAATACAGGATGTCTTATTGGAGTTCTCATTACTTATTTGGCCTTAAGGCCGCTATTGGTTCCTTATATGGGGAAATTCGGCTGGATATTCCATGCACTTTTTCTGGCAGGCTTCGTTGCATTCTTAGGCATTTTGATTTATCTGATTGTCAATGTGATGCAAAAAGCGCTCCCGCTATTATGGGGTGGAAAACTATCGAATTTCGGGAGCGGGGGGCTGTGCGTAAAATGTGACATGGTGTTAAAGCCAGGGGCCAAATTCTGCCCCGGTTGTGGGACCAAAACAGGGGACCCTGCTGCGAAGCACTCTGATGCCTATGTTTGTTTAGTTTGCAAGACACCTGTACTTCAAGGCGCTCAGTTCTGCCCCGGCTGCGGCACCCCAGTGGCCGTGACAACAGCACCTCCTGTCCCTCCTGTTCCGGCTCAGCTTACCTGTATTGTTTGCAAAAGAGTGCTGAAAGAAGGGGCCCGATTCTGTCCCGGCTGCGGAACCCCCGTTGGCAACAATGCTGTCACCGAATCTGCTGCCACTGTTCCTCTTGATCAGCAAGTATCCTGTAAGGCTGCACTAAAAAGCGGGAGCTCGTTTTGCCCCAATTGCGGCAGCCCGCAACGGTAGTCAGGGTCATATTAGAATTGGAAAAAACCTTTGCCTGCCAGGGCTTAGGTTTTTCCCAATTATCTTTTTTAAATGACGGCAGTGATACTTTTGATTATCTCCTGACGACGTTCAGAGATTGACGCAGGCTTGAGCAGATGACTCTTGCAGAACTCTATGGCTTATATGACTAATAAGGCGATGTGTGTTCTAAAAGGAGATGATTACTAAATTGTATTGTTCGAACTGTGGTCAACAAACAAATCCGCAGGACAGGTTTTGTCTCAATTGCGGTATGCAGATTGCAGGCAAATCGCGCAATCCAAGAAAATGGGTTTTACCTATTGCTCTATTCGGTATCGTCTTGATAATTACATCAGTCCTGCTAATCGCTTTACCTCGGGGGGGCACATATCAATACGGAAACACAGATGGGAACCTGCAAAACATAGGTCTTGCAGCCGAGCAGGGAGACTGGATTTACTACGTAAACTTCACCTAGGATGACGAGGGGTCTTTTACGGGAAATGTGAATAAAATTCGCAAAGATGGTACCGGCAGAGAAACGATAGCGAAACTTGAGGATGACCGCCCCCTGTTCCTCAATGTTATCGATAACTGGATTTATTTCTCCTCCGAGAGAGGAATAAACAAGATTTGTACTGATGGCAGTAATCCGACCAAACTAAGTAGCAAACCCGGTATATTTTTATCGGTAATAAACGATTGGGTTTATTTTTTGGGGTGTAAGTATGGGAATTTGGATTTAGAAGGCATAGATGGCCTTTACAAAATGAAAATCGACGGCAGCGAGCTAACCAATCTGTTTGATGATATCATCTACACAATGAGTGTTGCCGGTGAGTGGATTTACTATCTTGCTGATAATGAATCCGGGGAATCTGAGGAAGTGGGTCTGTATAAAATCACAACCGATGGCACCGAAAAGACACTTATCAGTAATGATGTCAGCGTTTTGTATTCATATGTTATGGTAATAGCTAGCGAAGATTGGCTTTATTATCTTGATAATGAGGAATATCTATGCAAGATAAAGACAGATGGCAGCGGAAAAGAGAAATTAGTAAAAGTTGACTATCCCGAGTGGTTCAATGTTGGTGGCGTATGGATTTATTATACCGATTGGGATGGTTCTTCAGATTATCTGTATAAAATGCGGACTGATGGCAGTGGGAGAACAAAAATACTTAAAGAAGAATGTCAGGTGATAAACGTAGTCGGGGATTGGATTTACTACCTATCTGAAAGCGATGAATTTTATCGTATTCGCACCGACGGGTCAGGCAAAGAAAAGGTTCAGTGACCTAGGGCGAAAAGCACCAAAACCGGAGCTCATGGGCTCCGGTTTAACCTTATCTTCCCCTTATTTAAAAGGTTATTACATTTTTCAGGAAGCTTGAGAGGAGATGTAAGAATTATACGCTTTCCAGCTTATCTTTTACATAAGTAGGCAAAGCAAAGGAACCTACATGTATATCAGAATTGTAGTATTTAGTTTTCAGTCCTAGTCTTTCCCATTCTTCTCTTTTATGATCGGCGATTGGGTCATACACTTTGCTGGCAAACCCAAATAACCAATGTCCGGACGCATATGTTGGCATGTGGTATTGGTATACCTTGCAGATATCAAATATATTTTTTAGCTTTGCATGGGCCTTTATCATTTGTTCGGCATCTTCTTGGTAATATGGGCTTTCATGTTGGTTAATTAATATGCCCTTGTCATTTAGGGCGTGATAACAATCTTGGTAAAACTCTATTGTAAAAAGCCCAACACCTGGTCCTATCGGGTCAGTTGAGTCAACGATGATCAGGTCATAAAAATTATGATGTTTTTTGGCAAACTTAATACCGTCTTCAAAAAACATTTGTACCCTCGGCTCTTCTAATTGGGAAGCGGTGATAGGAAGGTACTTTTGACAGAGCCTTACTACTCTTTCATCGATTTCTGCCAGGTGTATTAGCTCGATACTTGGGTACCTGGTCAATTCTCTTACTGCCCCGCCATCTCCTCCGCCTATGACCAGCACTTTTTTTATCTCTGGATTTACAGCCATTGGCACATGGGTAATCATGTCATGATATATAAATTCGTCTTTCTCATTTACCATCATATATCCGTCTAAGGTAAAGAAGGTTCCAAACTCATCTGACTCAAAAAAGTCGATCTTTTGAAAGGGTGTCTGCTCAGTATGTATATGTCTTTTTACCTTAATGTCAAATCTGCATCCTGCTGAGTACTTTTCTGAAAACCAAATGGTCATTAAATTCCCCTCCCTTTAGGTTTTGTCCTGTAAGGGTGATCTTGATCCCGTTTGCGCAAAGAACCCCCCGGGCAGACTATGTCCGCTTCCTTGTCAGGCAACCTGTTTTAAGCATAGACGATAGTGAATAGTATATCAAGATAAGGTCCGGCAACGAAAAGCTTATTAGTATTCATTCCCGAGCCAGCGATATTAGGAGTGAATACAGAGTAAGGATGGCCCAAGGAGTTATTGCCCCTGGAGTGCTAATTGGATTACTGTATCGATCTCATTGGGCAAGGGGTGGGTAAGGTGTTCCGGTTTGCCGAAGTTAATAAAAATGTAGTCATCAAAATCCTTGGTATTCCAGGGCTGGATCGGTTTTAGCTCTGATTTGTCTGCCAGTAATCTGATCTTTTCTGCCTTGCCCTTTAAGCCTTGTATCCCCAGGGGTCCTATAGGCCCCTCAAATATATGGGCATATA
>ENA-UOOK01005612-UOOK01005612.1-fermentation-metagenome-genome-assembly--contig:-NODE-5612-length-12519-cov-5.879172_pt1 | contig 12519 bp, 14 predicted proteins | sample MGYA00245777_ERZ724023 | MGnify/ENA primary metagenome ERZ724023 (study PRJEB28704, sample SAMN03018312) | fermentation metagenome | biome: anthropogenic terrestrial biome; feature: soil; material... | reverse complement strand
TTTGATTTGAGCTTATATGACCGCCCGTAACAGAGCCTCCCGCATTTATTACATCCCCCTGAAGGGTTACGATTTTAATAGAATTACCTAATTTTCTCGATATTCTAAAGCCGTTATTCAGGTTGTCAACAATTATTATTCTCCCCAAAAGATTTTTAATTACATTTTCATATTTGGGATTTGTTTCAATTAAGTTGTCCGCCGTGTCAATAACGCATTCATCCTTGAGCACTTCTCTTTCAAAATTGTTCAAACTCCTTTCCATAAGCATGTTAATAGGAAGGAATGTGACTCTCCCAATTTTGTTCTTCTTTAAGTATTCGATTATTTCTTCCGCTTCCTTGTCGGTATTGACAATTATATTCTGTATGGCTGAGCCTAATGCAATTTCAACAGCCGTTTCATATTTCTTTTCTGTTTTTATAACATCCGCCACTGTACCTAATATAGACCTTTTTAACAGGGGTTCCCTATCCTTATTGTTCATTACCGTCTTGATGCTTTTGTAATAACCGTCATAATATGCTTCCATATTTGAAAGAATATTTATTTTTGATTTAGAGCTGCTTAATTCGTCGCTTAACCTGCTTATTTCCGAGTTTACCTCTTGCTTATTTTTTTCGCTGCTGTTTAATGCTTCTGATGTGCGTGCAAGCTCTGATTTCTTATCATTCAATATTGAACTTGTATTTTTTTGTTCTTCGTGAAGCTTATTAATTATCTCTGTTTTATTTTGTCTTTCTTCTTCCTCGGAATCTACTTCTGAATTTAAATGCTTTATTCTGTCCCCATCGTTTATTATCAATGACTCAATTGTGTTCTTATTTGAATTATTTTTATTGATTTCCTTGTGAAGCTCGAACAGTTCATTTTTTTGCCGCTCAATTAATTGAACAATTTCATCGATTTCAGCTTTGTATCCCTTTATTTCAGAATTTAAAGAATTTAATTTTTCAGTATCATCCCTGTACATTTCTTCATGTGATGTTTTTTCCTGAATAAGAAGGTCTATATTTTCGGCTAATTCCAAATTTCTTTTTTCAAGGGCTGTTATTTCATTTTTGACACTTTCTATATTGGAGCTGAATAATAATTTTTTTTCCTTATGAATCTGAATTAAGTTATTATAGCTTTCCAATGTTTTATTTTTTGAATCCCTCAATGCTTCTGTTTCATTTATTTTGTTTTGCAGAGCATTTATATCTTCCTTTTTAGATTCAATGATTTCGGTATAGCTGTCTCTTCTTTTTTGGAGTCTTACCTTCTCTTCCAAGGCACCGTCTCTTTGTCCCATTAATATCTTAAGCAGCTCCGAATGTTTTTCGTATTCATGGGATAGGTAGTTAAGCTCATACTTTTTTAAATTATTGCTTATTTCAATGAATTTTTGGGCACGTATGCTTTGTTCGTGAAGAGGTTCTATGCGTTCCTTAAGCTCATATATTATGTCTTCGACTCTCTCTAAATTATTCTTTGTTTTTTCAAGCTTTTTTTCGGATTCTTCTTTTTTTGATTTAAATTTTACGATTCCGGATGCTTCTTCAAAAACCTGTCTTCTGACATCAGAATTAGGACTTAAAATGTCTTCTACCCTGCCTTGTCCAATAAATGAATAGCCGTCCCTGCCTATTCCCGTATCCATAAAAAGCTCCCTCACATCTTTAAGCCTGCATTGCTGTTTATTTATATAGTATTCGCTTTCACCGGTTTTATATAGCTTCCTGCTTATGCTTACTTCCTTATATTCCAACGGTATTGCATCTGACTCATTGTCAAAAATAAGCCTTACTTCGGCATAACCCAACGGCAATCTCTTCTCCGTTCCGGCAAAAATAACATCATCCATTTTGCCACCTCTGAGATTTTTTGCACTTTGCTCTCCCAAAACCCATTTAATAGCGTCGGAAATATTGCTTTTTCCGCTTCCGTTTGGTCCGACTATTGCCGTTATACCTTTTTCGACTTCTATTTCTATTTTTTCCGCAAAGGATTTAAATCCATTTACATATATCTTTTTTAAGTACATAAATCCCCCTATTGCCTTCTCAGATAATCCTGATATATTTCCTGTTTGTAAAAACTCCGCAATTTTTTATTATCATGGTATATTTCAATTATATCATCTTTTATATTTTTAAAGGATATTTGTTCAATCGATAATTCCTCTTTTAATTTATTTATGTTAGCTTTATTTTGCCCTGCAATATAGCTTATCAAATTGTCAGGCGCATATATTGTAATATTTTCGCCCTCTAAATTCATTTTGCCCAAAAAGTTCAATAATGCTGTGCAGTAAATTCTATCCTCTACCAATTGTCTGAAGGCAGGGTGAAAAGGACCTGCTTTGACATCTTCATCTTCATTGATTGAATCTGTATTTTGAAGTCCTATTCTTATGACATTTATATTATTAACCTTGTAAAGACAGTAAATATATGCTGATATTTCTACCGCTTCATCTATCGTAAGAGGTCTGTAGGAGCCGTTTTCGTACATATTGCAAAGCTCCGTATCCTTAATTATCAGAGTCGGGTAAATTCTCACTACATCGGGCTTCATTCCGATTGATTCAATGCACGTTTTAATATCCTTTTCCCTGCTGCTTCCCGGAAGTCCGGGCATAATCTGATGTCCCAAGATAAAGCCCTCTTTTTTGATTAGGAAACTTGCCTCCGTGGACTGTCTTTTATTATGTCCTCTGTTTGACAATTTCAAAACCTCATCATCGAGGCTTTGTATTCCTAATTCGATTATATCCATTCCGTACTCTTTTTGTAACTTCAATATTTCGTCATTTATTGCATCCGGTCTTGTGGAGCATCGTATTCTGTTGACAATGCCTGAGTCCTTATAATATTTTGCGGCACTTAATAATTCTTCCTGAATTTTCATGTCTATTGCAGTAAAGGAGCCTCCGAAAAATGCAATTTCCGTATATGTTCCTTTATCAATGGTTTTAATGTATTTCTCAACAGTGCTATGTACATATTCCCTGTCCACAGCAACGTTTTTCTGTCCTGTTATCGTTCTTTGGTTGCAAAATACACAGTTGTTGGGACAGCCCACATGAGGTACAAAGATAGGTATAATTTTCATTTTTTTATTCATTGAACAATCCTTCTTGTAACAATGCATCTTTAGCGGCATTTTGCTCGGCTGTTTTTTTACTTCTTCCAAAGCCTTTTCCAACTATATTTTTGTTAACCACAGCATTCACATGAAACATCTTTTCGTGGTCGGGTCCTTCTTCCTTTGTGACAACATATCTTATTTTACAGGACTGGCTTATGCCCTGATAATATTCCTGAAGGTAAGATTTATAATCCGTTACAACTTTTCCTTTAACGGCAAGTTTTATATATTGGGTTAAATTATCCAGTACAAACTTTTCGGCTTGTTTATATCCTCCGTCCAAATATATTGCCGCTATGACCGCCTCCACAGCATCCGCCAATATTGATTTTCTGTCTCTGCCTCCGGATGCTTCTTCCCCTTTTCCTAAAAGAAGATATTTTCCTAAATTTAAATTTCCTGCCACTAAGCTTAACGCATCCTCGCAGACAACCTGAGATCTTAATTTGGTCAAATCTCCTTCAGGATAGTCGGGGAATTTATCAAATATAAATCGGCTTACGGAAATACTCAAAACCGCATCCCCTAAAAATTCCAGCCTTTCATTATTTACATTGCAATATGCCTTATCTTCGTTGGAATATGAGCTGTGCGTCAAGGATTTCTCCAATATGTCAATATCGTCAAATTTATAATTTATTTTATTTTCAAACTCATGCAACTCTTTAATATCTATTATCATTTTTCCCTCCGGCTTATAATTGCTTATTACCATAATGAACTGCTTCATTAAATTAATAAATAATCATAATTGGTAGTAAAGGTGTGTTCCCACAGAATTGGGGACATTCCTTTTTCCCCAAAGACTTACCCTATAGTAAAGGTGTGTCCCCATTCCTATACATGAGGACGCATTGCTGCGTCCCCTTAACTTCAGAATATTACATATTTATTTCTTCCAAGTAATTAACTATATCTCCCACTGTTACAATCTTTTCAATACTTTCATCATCAACTTCAATGTCAAATTCATCTTCAATTGCCATTACCAATTCAAACAGCGTTATTGAATCTGCCTCAAGGTCGTCTGCAAAGGATGTTTCCATGGTAATATCTTCAGGGTTCACTCCAACCTTATCAGCTATTAATTCCTTTATTCTTTCGAACATAATCAATCACCTCCTCATTATGCTTTCTTCAATTAATTCATTAACATTGCTTTCACAGCATTGTTTTGCCTGACGTATTGCATTTTTAATTGCCTTTGCATCAGAGCTGCCATGTGCTTTTATAACGGGAGCTTTTACTCCCAAAAGAGGAGCACCCCCATGCTCAGAATAATCAAATTTACTTTTGAAGTGTTTAAGTGCAGGTTTTATTAAGGCTCCGCCTATTTTGGTTCTAAAGCTTGACATAAGCTCTTCCTTTAAGCCGTTCATAATCTCAAGAACCGTACCTTCCATGGTTTTCAATATCATATTTCCCGCAAACCCGTCACATACTATTATGTCAGCTTTTCCGGCAAGTATGTCTCTTGCTTCAATATTTCCCGCAAAATTCAGATTTAATTTTGAATTTTCAAGCAATTCATATGTATCCACAGTCAGCTTATCGCCCTTGGACTTTTCTGTGCCTATATTTGCTAAGGCTATTCTCGGAGAATTGATATTCATAACCCTTTTTAGGTAAATATCTCCCATAATGGCGAAGTCATATAAGAATTCAGGCTTTGAATCCACATTTGCACCGGAATCAATCAATAAGCACAGTCCTCCCGACATATTAGGTATTAAAGCACCCAATGCCGGTCTTTCAATTCCCTTAATTCTGCCTATAATCAGGGTTCCGCCGCTTAACAATGCACCTGTGCTTCCTGCGGATACTACTGCATCAGCTTCTTGATTTTTCACTGCATTTAAAGCTTTTACAAGTGAAGATTCCTTTTTCCGCCTTATTGCCAAAACAGGCTTGTCATCATTTGTTATTACATCTGATGCGTTAATGATTTCAATCCTATTGAAATTTGATGTGTTTTCTTCCAATATTTTTTTAATTTCATTTTCTTTTCCGGAAAGTATAATATCAAGATTATATTCGTCTCTTGCCTGTATACTTCCTTTTACAGCCGCCTCAGGTGCGTTGTCCCCACCCATGGCGTCAATTGCAATTCTCATATCCACCTCTGCTACTTATATACTCATAAAACAGTATATAGCAGTAATATTTGTTTTGCAATAAAAAAAATAGTGCTCACACTATTTTTTTTATTGCTTAAAAGCATGCTCTGCTTACCTTTATTCTACAGCTATTACTTCTGAACCTTTATAATATCCGCATGCCGCACATACTCTGTGAGGTAGTTTTGGTTCATGACATTGTGGGCATTCCACAGTATTTGGAATAGTTAATTTTGCATTAGCTGATCTTCTTGAATCTCTTTTGGCTTTGGAAGTTTTTCTCTTAGGTACTGCCATTTTTACACCTCCTTAATTCTTCAACAGGTCTTTTAATTTTTCAAGACGCGGATCTGTTAAGTTATTTTCGCATTGACATTTTTCATAGTTTAAATTCACTCCGCAATTAGGGCATATGCCTTTACAATCTTTACTGCATAATGACTTCATCGGCATTGACAAATAAATCACTTGCTTGATTGCTTCATTTAATTGCACTTTCCCGTCTGTAATAACGAATTGAATTTCATCAGATTCTTCATCTTCTTTTTGTACAATAGTTGCCTGAAACTTAGCATTAACTGTGTTGTCAAATTTCTTTAAGCACCTTGCGCATTCGCAGGCAAACATATAGTTTAAAGTGCCTGTAAATATTAGATTATCATCAATTTTAAATATTTCCCCGCTTAATAAAACATGCTTGTGAAGCCGTGTTTTTTCTGAAAAATCTTCATCATCAATGATCAAATTCTCATTTACTTTCAAAGACGCAGCATCAGATAATAAAAACTTGTTTATATTAAGTAACATAATACCACCCCTTTTTATTCGCAGAGTTAATTATATGAGAAAAGAAAATATTTGTCAAGCAATTTATTTCTTCCCATTTGCCTATTTACATGCAATTTCCTTGGTATCTCTTGCTATCATTACTTCTTCGTTTGTAGGAATAACAAATATTTTTACTTTGGAGCCTTCCTTTGATATTTCAGCTTCCTTGCCCCTGATATTATTTTTTGCATCATCTATTTCGATTCCTAAGAATTCCAATCCTTCGCATACTTCTTTTCGTGCGGGAGCGGAGTTTTCTCCAAGACCTGCGGTAAATACCAAGTAATCCAGTCCGCCCATTGCCGCCGCATAGGAGCCTATATATTTTCTGACTATGTATGCAAATTTGTCCAATGCTAATCGGGCTCTCGGATTTCCGTTTTCAGCAGCACCTTCAATATCCCTGAAATCGCTTGAAACACCCGAAATACCTAATACTCCGGATTTCTTGTTCATAAGGTTATCAACCTCTTCGCAGGACATATTCTTTTTTTCAATTAAGAATGTAACTATTGCAGGGTCTATGTCTCCGCACCTTGTTCCCATTGCAAGACCTTCGAGAGGAGTCATTCCCATGCTCGTATCGAAAGATTTTCCGTCTTTTATAGCTGTAAGACTTGCGCCGTTTCCTAAATGACAGGTAATAATCTTTGTTCCTTCAAGTCCTTTACCGGTTAATGCGGCAACTCTTTCGGCTACATATTTATGGGATGTACCGTGGAAACCGTATCTTCTTATTTTCATTTCCTCGTATAATTCATATGGCAACGGGTAAATAAAGGATACAGGCGGCATTGTCTGATGATATGCCGTATCAAATACCGCTACCATGGGAACATTAGGCAAAAGCTCCTGGCATGCTTCAATACCTATGATGTTCGGCGGATTGTGAAGGGGTGCCAATACGATGCATTCCTTCATTGCTTCGATAACTTCATCATTAATTAAAACTGACTGTGCAAACTTTTCTCCGCCGTGGACAACCCTGTGACCTACAGCATCAATTTCATCCAATGATTTTACCGCTCCGCAGTTTGCGTCAACCAATGTTTTCAGCACAAGATTTATTGCATCCTTGTGGTTCTTCATAACTTCTTCGATTACCACCTTGTCTGAACCGGTTTTTTCATGCTTTAAAACACTGCCTTCAATCCCTATTCTTTCTACTAAACCTTTCGCCAAGACACTCTCATCATTCATATTGATCAGCTGATATTTCAATGATGAACTGCCGCAGTTAATTACTAATACATTCATGTTACTCCTCCATAGTTTAAAATTTATATGTAAAATCCAAAGTATTCATATTATAAGGACAAATCAGGTGATAATACTTTCGATTTTTTTGTTCTTTAATACAATTATATCACAATTCGATATTTTGTAATCCCATAAGCTTTCATCATCGGCAATTCCAAAATACAACAGCATAGCCTGGATTACACCAAAGTGAGTTGCAATTAATGAATTGTCGGGAACATTATCAAAGAAGCTTGAAATTCTCAATATTATATCATCATATCCCTCTCCTTTGGGGAATTTGTATTTGTGTTTAAATTCAATCCAGCTTTCCGATTCATCAGCATATTGTTCTATAATTTCTTCCCATGTTAAATTCTCGAAAATACCGAAATTAACTTCCGTTAAACGGTTTTCGATTATTATGTCTTTTTTATTATATCCGATTTCATCCGCTATAATTTCAGCCGTATTTTTTGCTCTTTTAAGAGGGCTTGAAAAAATCTTATGAATCTTTTTACCCTTTAATTTTTTTCCCGCCTTAACCGCCTGCAAGGCACCTATTTCAGTGAGTTCAACATCTGTTATTCCGCTGAATCTCTTTTTTATATTTGCTTCGGATTCTCCGTGGCGAACTAAGTATATCATAACTACCTCTGTAAAAAAAGTATTAAAATCAAAAAAATTATCTGGCTTATTTCCGTAATAAATCCACATGTATCACCTGTCATGCCGCCTATTTTATCCTCAATCAATGCGGATATGAAATATGAGATGCAAACTGTTGCAAAGCATGCGGCAAATATGGCTGTTCTGTAATATGAAAACATTGAAAGTACAAATAAAATCAATAGATTCACAACTAAAACCCTATTATCTATATTTTCAACAAATGCGGTTCCCATACCCTTTGTCTTTTTCGCATACTTTTTATTCCAGCATGCAGCTATTGTACAGGCACGTCCTGCCACAGGCATCATAAATACAGCGGTAATATCACAGTATGAAAACAGGATAAACTGAGAAAGTATTATTAATATCAGTGTTATTACTCCAAATGCTCCTATGTGTGAATCGCTCATTATTTCAAATATTCTGTCACCTGTTCTTCCGGAAAATATACCGTCCGACGTATCGGCGGCACCATCAAGATGAATGCCTCCTGTTATTACAATGTACATAATTGTAATAACAAGCCCTCTTATGAAGGATATGTAAATATTGTTAAAAACAATATAAACAAGGCACAAAAGAAAACCTATTACGGCACCCGTCAGCGTATAGAGGTTCAAAGCTTTAACAAAATTTTCTTCGTTAAATTCAATTTTTCTTCCAACAGGAATTCGAGTGAAAAAAGAAATGAGAGTTAAAAATCCTGAGGCCATTTTACCATTTCCCCTTTGTGTTTAAGCTTGATTGGTATTCCGGAAAAAATAAAATACATAAAGTCTGATTCTTGTCCGATTCTATTGTTTATTCTTCCGCTTATGTCCCTGAAATAATTTCCCATATAGTAGGAAGGCACAACTCCCATACCTGTTTCATTGGACACGATTATAAGTTTTTTGTTATTTTCATTGCATACATTAATTAATGACAGCACCTCATCGGTTATTTTGCCTTCCAAAATATTTACATCCCCGGCACTGCAGTTATCAAAATCCAACTTGCTGTCATACATGAAATTTCCTATCAGCGTCGTAATACAATCGAGCAGTATTGCTTCCGAGCTTATAAATTCAGGTTTTTCAATAAGTTTATTAAAATCACGATACATTTCAAGTGTGTACCACGATGAAGGTCTTTGCTCTCTGTGCTTTTTAACCCTGTCCGCCATTGCCTGGTCTGTTACCGCTGCAGTTGCTATGTACAATACCTTTTCCGAATATTCCTTTGCCTTTAATTCCGCAAATGTGCTCTTTCCGCTTCTTGCACCGCCTATAACAAATATTACGCTCATTTTATCACCATTTAATTAATTTTACCATTAGCATTTGTATTATAACACTTATACTGTAAAAATCAAACAAAGATTTTCAAAGTTTTGGGGACGGTTCTTTTTGATTGATAATCATTACCAACCTGCAAGAACCGTCCCCAATTACCAATTATTGGTTCCCAATTATTGGAGTTAAATTTCTAATTTCATGATTATTTCATCTTCATCCCGTTCGCCCGTATCTTTAAAACCAAACTTCTCATAAATATGAACAGCAGAAAGGTTGTCAATATTGCAGGTTAATACAATAGTATCTGACATACCGAATGGTTTTGATTTTATATAATCTATACATAGTTTCATAGCTTCAGTACCATAACCATTATCTTGATATTTTTCATCAATCATCATGTGCCAAATATTATAAGTTTCTTCATCGTAATCATAAATAACCATAACATATCCGACAATATCTTCTTTCATATAAATAGCAAAGGGTGTACATTGGCTGTAGTAAACATATGCTTGAGCTAAACTTCGAATGGGGTGGGATACAAATTTATCCTGCCCATGACCAAGCTTTAATTTAAAGCAATCTACAAAGTTGCTTTCATCAACTCTTTTTAAAAATAAATCTTTTTTCATCAATCCTCCGTTTTTTAGGGGATTTATATTTTTATCCCCACTTTGTAATGTCTTTCTTTCGTTGCCTTATAGATTATATTTATCATAATGATCATCTCCCGATTTAGTAATATGTAGCATGTGAAACTATATATCAATACTTTATATTTTTCAACAGGTTTTATTTGACAATAATATGGAAATTAGGGGATGGTTCTTTTTGATTAATTTTTGAAGTTATGCAAAAAGGGCCTAGCCCCTTTTGAAGGACCTAACCCTTTTGATTTGATTAAAACATAGTGTTGAATTGCTGCTGATTAGGATTATTTAATTGATTTGACTGTTGCTGTATTACAGGCATTTGCTCCTGAATTTGATTAATACCCATTTTTTTCTTTGCTTCATTTAATTCAAACTGTTTAACATTGTTGGAAAAATTATAATTTTGATTGCCGTTAAAATTATCCATTCTATTAATCATCCTTTTCAAATATTTTTAGCTTTCTCAGCTAAGTATATTATCTGCATTTAAAAATTTTATATAGCTGAAAAAATTTAATTCTTTTGTTAATTATCTTTACAAAAGTAAAAAAAATTATAAATTTATCTTTTGAAAAATTTTGTGTTTGACATTGTTGTCATTTATACTTAAGATAAATGTAAAATATATTGAAGGATATGAATATGAAAATAACAGGTGTTGTGGCAGAATATAATCCATTTCATTCAGGACATGAATATCAGCTTAAAACGGCAAGAAAGCTGTCAGGCTGTGATTGTCTTGCTGTTGTAATGAGCGGGAATTATGTTCAGCGTGGCGAGCCTGCTATCATAGATAAATTTAAACGTGCAGAGGCTGCAATTTACGGAGGCGCGGATATTGTTATTGAGCTTCCCATGCCCTTTTCATGCCAAAATGTGGAAATGTTTGCACTTGCAGCAGTAAAGGAATTAAAAAAGCTTAGTATTGATTCCATAAGCTTCGGCTGTGAAAATGATAATTCCAAGCTTTTGGAAAAAATTGCAGGATTGCAGTTATCGCCTAAGTTTAACAATTATGTTAAGGAAGAAATGAAAAAAGGATTACCGTATCCAAGCGCCATGTCAAATGCTCTTAAGTTTGTATTGGGAAATGAAGCAGAGACTGTATATTCGCCCAACAATGTATTGGCGGTTGAATATATAAAAAGTGCAATGAAACTTAATTTAAACTTAGAATACTTTCCTGTCAAGCGTTTGGGAATGAACCACAATGATACGGAAATTTCAGGCCCCTTCCACAGTGCATCTGTTATACGAAAGCATATAATGGAAGGCTCGTATAATGAGCTTAAGCTTACGGAAAAGAGTATCCGGATGATTGAAGAATTCTATTCAGAGCATAAAAAGTATAATTCATTAAATAATTATTTAGATTTTTTGAATTATAAAATAATAAATACACCGGAATTAAATAAAATCTATGAAGTAAAGGAAGGCTTGGACAATAAAATACTATCGCAGGTTTACAAGCATAATAATATTGATGATTTCATAATGTCGCTTAAATCAAAGCGTTACACTTATTCAAGACTGAGAAGAAGCCTTTTGAATATTTTGCTTGATATAAAGGCTGATGATATAACTGATATTATGTCCGACCGCAACGATTATGTAAAAGTGCTTTCATTTAGCAATACAGGCAGAAAAGCAATCAAATATGCCAAAAGCAACGGTATTAAAGTAATAAACAGATATTCCGACTACAAAAAATATGATTTAATTTCTGAAAATCTTAAAGGTTTTAATATTACAAACAGGTCATCAAACATATATTACCTGCCTTTGAAAAACAGGAAAATAAACAGCGAATATACTGAAAATGCCGTATATGTCGATATATAAAGTTTAATGAACTATCCGCTCTAATTGCCACCTTTGCATCATGATATAGTCTACATCACCACGACGCTCAGGATTGGAGCCGTGCACACAAATCCGGCACCACTACAGTATCCAGACCGCTTGCTGCAAACTTGCTGGCCAAGATTGAACGCTTTAGAAGACCGTTTTTCGCTATAACATAATAAATAAATGTTTTTGTTATGTAGCTTTTTTTTTAAAAATAAGATAATAACTTAACTCCACCATCATCAAAAGGCATATTTATGGATTTATCTATATGCTCCATCTCATAATCTTCCTGTTCCCTTAAATCGATTATTAAATCATTATTATTTTCTTTCTGAATTGCTTCATTAAATACATCAATATCCTGAATTACTGAATGTTTTACCTCTTTAAAAGATATCAATAAATAAGTATATATGGTCATTATAGCTATACATAAAATAGCTGCAGCTATTTTTTTCATAACAGAATTCATTTTACTCTCCTTTATTTATGCAAAATTTTAAAAAGTGTATTCCGATTATTAAAATACAAAATTGAGACAATTATAAATATAATTTATTTTTATATATACAAAGTATTTATTAAGTAAAATTTCAGTATTGCTTACTTACACCACATTTTTGATTTACACATAGGTACCTCTTTAGTTTACCTTGCATTTAAAGAAAAAGGTCATGTCTGACACATTACAAAAATTGCTGCTACAACTAAGCATATATATCACCCTTGTACAATAAAATAAGTAGG
>ENA-UOOK01005611-UOOK01005611.1-fermentation-metagenome-genome-assembly--contig:-NODE-5611-length-12522-cov-10.152964_pt1 | contig 12522 bp, 12 predicted proteins | sample MGYA00245777_ERZ724023 | MGnify/ENA primary metagenome ERZ724023 (study PRJEB28704, sample SAMN03018312) | fermentation metagenome | biome: anthropogenic terrestrial biome; feature: soil... | reverse complement strand
CGCATTTTAGGCGAATCCGCCGCGCTGCTTTTTACGGCGGGCTTCGCGCACGCGCTCAACGGCTTTTTCAGGGGCCTTGGCAGCGCGGGGGCGACGCTGACCGTCGCGCTCTACGTCTATGCCAAGGAGCAGGGCGAATTCGGCGTGGCGTTTTCCATCCCGGCGATTTTGACGGTGCTCACGCTCATCATCAACCTCGCGGCAAACTATATGAGCAGGCGGCTCAAACGGAGGATTGAATCTTGAACGCATTCACGATACGCGACCTGTGCCTCTGGTACGGGAGCACGCAGGCGCTCGACAACATCGCCGCCGACATCCCCGAAAAGCGCATCACCGCGCTCATCGGCCCTTCGGGCTGCGGGAAGTCGACGTCGCTCGCCTGCATGATCGAGCACATCAACAGCGAACGCGACGTGCACATCATCACCATCGAGGACCCGGTGGAATACAACATCGAGGGTGTCAATCAGGTGCAAATAGACGAGAAGACAGGCACTACTTTTGCGAGCGGGCTACGCGCAGTGCTCCGTCAAGATCCAGACATCATCTCAGTTGGTGAGATACGCGACACCGAAACAGCCAATATCGCGATGCGCGCGGCTGTAACAGGGCACCTTGTCTTCTCAACCGTACACACAAGCGATGCTATATCCACGCTTGATCGTCTCGATGACATTGATGTGCCCCCTTACATGGTGGCTACCGCGCTCAAGGGCATCATAAGCCAGCGCCTTCTACGCCGGATATGTCCCAATTGTCGCCACGCCTATACTCCCTCTCCCAACGAACTTGAATCTTTAGGTATGGACCCTGACGCTAAAGATATAGCGTTTTATCGTGGTGAGGGCTGCTCCGAGTGTTTCAATACAGGCTATCAGGGGCGCACAGTCGCAGCAGAAATATTGCATGTGACTCCACGCCTCAGCCGCGCAATCCACGATCGTAGCTCGCGCCATGAGCTTACAGCTGCCGTGAGTGCTTCAGGATTTCATCCCATCGCCGAGAACTGCCGTGACCTCGTGCTAAAGGGCATCACGACCTCAGACGAGGTTCTTCGTACCGTCTTCACTGCAGAGTAGGATAAAATCATGTCAATCTCTCTCGATAAGATTGTATCGGACGCCGCCTCACATGGCGCGTCAGACGTCCATATAGCACCGGGGTTACCGGTACGTTATCGTATAGATGGGTCTCTTGAGGATGCAAACACATCAGTACTGAGTCCACAGGCATGTGAAGATCTTGCCCGAAAAGCAGCAGGTGATGACTACTCACGCATTGCTCATATAGGCGAGCTCGATATGGCCGGCACCTATGCCGGCACGCGCTGCCGACTCAATCTTTATCGCAGCCGCGGCAACGTCTGCATAGCACTGCGCCTCCTAGCCGAAAAGATCCCCGACCTAGATGCGCTGGGCTTGCCGCCTGCGATGCTCACCCTGCCAGAGCTTCACAAGGGTCTGGTCATCGTCACCGGAGAAACTGGCTCAGGTAAATCCACTACTCTTGCCTCTGTTATAGACCGCATCAACCACACCCGTCCTGACCATGTAATCACCCTCGAGGATCCCATTGAATATCTCTACAAGCCCGATAAGTGCAGTATTGATCAGCGCGAGATAGGAAGCGACACTGAGAGTTTTGCAGAAGGTCTGCGAGCTGTCTTGCGCGAGGATCCAGATGTGATCTTAGTAGGTGAGATGCGTGACCGCGACACCATCGAGACGGCGCTCACGGCAGCTGAGACGGGGCATCTCGTTTTTGGTACTCTGCATACGAAAAGTGCCGTAGACTCCGTTGATCGTCTCGTTGGCATGTTTCCTGCTGATCGACAGCAACAGATACGCATGCAGCTCTCAATGACGCTCGAGCTGGTCGCATCCCAACAGTTATTGCTCAGACGTGAAGGACACGGACGTGTCTGTGCCTGTGAGGTAATGGTGGTAAACCCCGCTATTAGAAACCTCATACGCGAAGGAAAAACGCCAATGATAGAAAATACACTCTCCACTACACGAGAGCTGGGAAGCATCACGATGGACAACGAGCTTATCAAAATGGTACATGACCGCACTATCACATCGCAAACAGCTACAGGAGCCGCCCATGACCCCACATATGTCCGTCGTGGCATATAGCAAAATTAGTGCGAAATCTTTGTGAGGGATTAGATGAGGAAATTTAAGTACACAGCTCGCACGGAGGCTGGAGCTCAAGTTAAGGGTGTTACAGAGGCTAACACACAAGCAGAGGCCATATCCTCACTTAGAGCTGGCGGCCTTGTCCTTCAGTCCATCCAGGAAACTGACTCTGCAAAAGATGTCAAAATCAACATAGGCAGCAAGCGCATCAAAGAAAAGACACTTGGTATCATGTGTGGGCAGTTTGCCACTATTCTGCAGTCGGGGTTGCCCATCGTCCGCACGCTTAAACTCGTTTCAGAGCAAACAGAAGACAAGCTTCTTAAGAACATTCTTGCAGACGTATCAGACGATGTGGCTGCCGGCTATGGCCTTGCTGGCAGCTTCGAAAAACACGGGGAAGAACTCCCGGCCACGTTCATAGAGTCAGTGCGCGCAGGCGAGGCTTCTGGCAACCTCGACGTGGTGTTTAACCGACTCTCTACGTACTACCAAAAGACATCAAGGACTAAAGACAAGGTCAAAAGTGCCATGATCTATCCCATCTTCGTACTAGTCGTGGCTGTTGTTGTCATTGCTATCATTATGCTATTTGCCGTACCTACCTTTAAATCGACCTTCACCTCCATGGGCGAGAGTCTGCCGTGGGTCACGCAGTTTATGATTGATAGCTCAAATTTTTGGTCTAGCAACATTTTCTATGTGATACTTTTCATTGTGGCAGCCATCCTTGTAGTGAAATGGCTCAAGAAACGCAACGAGAACTTCCATATGAGGTGGAGCGAGTGGGGTACAAAGATCCCCGTGATAGGCCGTATCAATAAAATGAGTGCTGCAAGCCAATATGCCAGCACTATGTCCGTAATGCTTGCGGCAGGGCTGTCTGTTGTGAAGTCTGTCGAGTCAACCGCGAACACCATCTCGAACTACTGGCTCGCCCAAAAGCTTGATGGCATACGCAGAGATCTCGAATCTGGCAAGCCCCTAGCAGAAAGCCTTGATAAGACAGGTGCCTATCCACAGCTCGTGGTAGAGATGACAGGAGTAGGAGAAGACACCGGCACCCTCGAGCACACGTTGGAGGTGCTTGCCAACTACTACAATAACGAAGTGACAACGGCAACCGAACGCGCACTGAGCATCATGGAACCCACCATCATTGTGATCTTGGCTGTAATCGTCTGCTTCATCTTGTTGGCTGTGTACTTGCCAATCTTCAGCATTTATGGAGGTATTACAGGTTGATGTGAAAACGTGAAAACGTTTCCAAAACTGAGAATAAACCTCAGTTTTGGAAATATAGAATTTCCTGCAGTGATACTATATGCATTAAGGTAAATTGAGCGGATTTTCCCGGTCTTTCAGCAAGGTCATAAAGAAGAATGACATGAATCGGTTCCGCACGGCAGATGGAGGATATACGATGGAAAAAATGATCCGTACGCGTAAGGATCAACTACAAAAGCGCGGCGTTAAGGGCTTCACATTGATGGAAATGCTCATTGTTGTTGCCATCATTGCCGTACTTGTCGCTATTGCCATTCCTATTTTCACAGCGCAACTTAATAAAGCAAAGGTATCAGCAGACGCAGCTAATATTCGTTCAGGTTATGCTGAAGTTAGTGCCACAATATTATCTGATGGAATATCAAGTGGAACTTATTATTTAGCAAGCGATGGAACTGTTAGCACAACTCAAACAGATGGTACTTTTAAAACACAAGGAGCGACGGGGGAGGATTCTCCACAAAATGTTGCAGGACAATCACTAACATGGAAGGCGGACGAAACTGTTTCTTATACGGTGAGTGCTAGCAAAGTTACTATTAACGTGCCGGCTGTTACAGAATAAAGTTTTGCTTTCTTTCGCCATATAGAACTGTTAATTTTAAATTAGTGCTTCTTTCTAAAAGGAGCACTAATTTTTCATTTATGAAATAACTGATAGGGAGAATTCCCATGGCTCGCGCCTTTGTTGGCATAGATATAGGCAACACGAACTGCAAGATAGCAATACGAGATAGCAGCAGTGCGCGCCTTGTCTCTGCTGTCATGCCAGAGAACATGGTCTCCTCCGGTACTGTTGTTGCCCCCAGCACGATGGCAACATTTCTACGCACGGTACGTGCAGATAATCATATTCGGGCACGTAATTGCTTTTTGGTGCTTGCGGAGTCCCAATCGTTTTTTCGCCATGTGTCACTTCCAAAGATGACAATAGATGAGCTTAAGATCAATCTTCCTTATGAGTTTCGTGACTTCATCGAGGGTAATCCTAGTGATTATGTATACGACTATGCTATAGATGACGGATTTTCCACGACCAATGAAGCTTCTGATGGCCTTGAACTTTACGCAGCTGCCGCCAAGAAGTCCTTAGTGCAGGGTCACTCTTTAATGCTTCGCCATGCAGGCTTTCGCTTGAAAGGTGTTATTCCTGCCCAGATGGCATACTCGGGACTCCTACGTCACTATCTTCAAACCCATCCTGAACAGAACGGGAAAAATGTTGTACTTGTCAACATTGGATACGCAAATGTAACGATCACGCTGTTCTCGGGTTATCGTTTCCAAGCCTCAAAGGTCATCGAGCTTGGCTGTCGTGACATAGATGAGGCTATAGCTGACGACAAAAACGTTGACCGCTACACAGCAAGCACCTTCAAGAACTCAAACTACGAAGGTGTACTGGATCTACCTATCTGCAAGGACATCTACGACCGCCTTTGCGTCGAGATAAACAAGGTGCTCAACTTCTACAATTTTAGCAATCAGGGCTCAGACGTCGAGAAGGCCTTTTTACTTGGAGGCGGTGCACAGATTCCGCAGCTAGTCTCTACAATCAAAAAGTTCTTCTCTCGCCTTCCAGTAGAAGACATTGGTGCTACGCTCCTTCCTGAAGAGTTTCGCGATGCATCCCAGAGTTCTTTATGTGCACTCGCGGTAGCAGCTCTTATTGAAGGCGAGGCGATGTAGCCATGTCATTGGATTTGAACAAAACCATTACGTTAAGTGACAAGGGCAAGCCTAGCTCGGCAAACATACCGACCAAAACCACCATGAACTTATATGTTCCAGATAGCCATACCATAGACAAACATAGAGCCATTCCCCTGGGTATTGCCTTAGCTGTAGCAGTGGGCCTCTTTACAAAGTTCGGAGTAATCGACCAGCTTGCCCGGGTATCTCAAGCTCAAGCTCAGCTTGCGCAGCAACAAACACTGGTAGCGCAAACCGAGAGCAAGCTCAGCGACTATGACACCATCAAATCTGAGTATGACACATACGCACTCACCTCAGGTGGCTCTAGCGCCAGCGTCTCGGAAATCTTTAACCTTATCGACTCCCAAGTGTCCCCTAGCGCTGCAATAAACGCAATCAATCTCAAAGATAACACGCTTACCTTGACACTTTCTAACGTCTCCCTCCAGACATTAGGCACTCTTTCTAACACGCTCAAAAGCCAGCAAACAGTCTCTGACGTGTCGGTCTCCACAGCACAGAGCGCCTCGAGCACCCAAGCAAGTACAGCCACGATGACGATCACCTTGGCAGACGAGAGTGTGGATGGCTCATCTGACGCATCCTCTACAGCCTCATCTGGGTCGTCTTCGCCATCCTCAACGGCAACTGCTGGCAACTAGGGGGCATACTATGTTCTCATATACTTTTTCCAAGCGTGAAAAAGCCCTCATTGGAGTGCTTGTAGTCATCTTGCTTTTTTTACTATGGTATCAACTTGTCTTTTCAAATGTGCAAAACCAAGTGGATGACCTCCAGACGCAAATATCTGACGCTCAGGAAAACTTAACCATCGACCAGACAAAGCTAACACAGCTCAGCTCCATGCAAAAGGCCATCGATCAATACAAGCAGCTGGGACTTTCTGCCGAGGCAATGCCAAGCTTTGACAATCAGCAAAATGTTATGAACCTACTCAACTCGACACTCGCCTCCACAACGAGCTACACGCTCACATTCGACGACCTCGACACAAGTGAAGCTGGCATTGTAAAGCGTGGAGTGACCATAACTTTTGGCTGCAATACCTACGACGATGCCAAGGCGGTTCTTCTGAGTCTGCAACAAGGACCCTATCCTTGTGCCATCGACTCGATGAACCTTGCTGATACCAGCGTAAAGGCAATCTCAACATACTCCAATATTGGAAGCGGCACTTCCGCAGGAACAGTGACCTCTCCTTATGCGGTTACTGCACACGTTATCTTCTACGAAAAGAGTTCATAGGTCAGAGTTCATAGGTCCTGCGGCATTCAGAGAAGATAAATCCTTAGATGCCAAAGATCGCTACGAAAACAAACGCAATGATAGCTCGGATTTTGGCATATCAAATACTTTTGAGGACGTTTCGGAGGATGTAGCACATATCTCTAGGTATGCTATGTAGAAAAACTCCAGTGCCACCAGCACTACCAAAATATGCGCAACTACTTCCATAAATCTCCCTTTGGCTACAGTTTTCTGTCTTCCTTCTGCTCTGTTTTGCATTTTGATTCAATAGAGAAAGTATGTCCCCCTAGAGAGTTACTTAGCTCTATAGGGGGACAGTCAGATAATACGATACATTACTAATTGTTACTGGGTAAGCTGATTGAGAATATAGTTTACATCAGCAGTTGTCTCCATTTTTTTGACTATATTTTCATCATCTAAGGCTTTGCAGATATTAGCTAACACTTCCAAGTGTTCATTTCCTACACCAGCGAGACCGAATACAAGATATGCCTTCTCGTCTCCCCACTGAATGCCCTCGGGGAACTGCATAAGCACAACGCCTGTCTTAAAGACATGCTCTTTAGCATCGTTTGTGCCATGCGGAATGGCAACGCCCATTCCCATATATACACTTTGGAGCTTGTCCCTCTCAATCATCGAGTCAATGTAGGAGGAGCTCACGCAACCTTTATCCACAAGGAGTTTGCCGACGGCACGAATTGCTTCCTCACGACTAACACTTTTGCAGCCTACCTTTATATCACTACGGTTTATGGCAACAGAATTGCTTGCTGCAGCGGGCTCTTTCTCCTCTGCCTTTCCAGACAGCGACGCTTTCGGCGCAGAAGCAACTTCGTTTGTCTCAGGAGTGAGAGATTTGAAGAGATTATCAAGGCCAGGATCTGTGAGGAAATTATCAATTATCACAAGCTGGGCGTTGGGCACGCTTTTCTTAACACGATCAACAAAGGCTCTCTGGCACACAACGATACTTGCATCTGTAGGAACAGTATCAACGCTCGCGTGCTCCACGATAATGTCCGGGCGGTCAAGTTTGATGCGATTGCGAAAACGCGTAGCACCCATAGCAGAAGACCCCATACCGGCATCGCATGCAAAAACGATTTTGTCTCCAAAGCCGCTGGACACATTGGCTCCCTGCACGGTGACGCTTTCCTCTTCGTCGCTCACTATATCGGAGGCTCGCACAATCGGGGCTGCAATAACAAATGAAATCCCTGTAGCCATCGCAACACCAATAATGGTGAAGAACATCTTGTTAAGCGGCGTCATAGCAAGGAAGGCGATAATCGAGCCTGGTGAAGCAGGCCCTATGAGACCACACCCCGTAAGGGAGAACCAAGCGATAGCGCAGAAATTACCAACAATTGGGGCAATGATAACTTTAGGATTCATCAAGACATACGGGAAATAAATCTCGTGAATGCCGCCTAGAAAGTGAATAATGATCGCGCCTGGCGCAGACTGCTTCGTTTTAGCGTCCTTGCAGAAAAATGCATACGCAAGAAGCACACCCAGGCCAGGGCCAGGGTTTGGCTCCAACATGAAGAAGATCGAGCGCCCTGCATCGGCAGCTTGTTTGATTGCAATCGGCTCGAAAATGCCATGGTTGATTGCGTTATTCAAGAACAGTACCTTTGCTGGCTCGATGACAATTGCCAAAAGCGGAAGAAGGTTGGCGTCGGTCGCCGCTTGGGCGCCTGCAGAGAGCACGGCGAGGATCACAGACATAACAGGGCCAATGAACAAATAGCCGAGGATTGCCAAAAGAAGTCCGATGATGCCGAGTGAGAAGTTGTCCACGAGCATTTCAAAGCCGGCCTTCACATGAGGCTGAACCGCTGTGTCCCACTTCTTGATGATCCACCCAGCAAATGGCCCCATGACCATTGCGGCCATCAGCATCGTTGTCGTCGACATGCTGACGGCACCATCTGACACTGACAACGTAATGCCTTGAGCAATGCAGCCCATGACCGCGATAGTGCCAATTACGTGGCCACGCTCACCTGCTACCATGCGGCCACCTTGGCCGGCGATAAGAATAGGGATCAGGAACGTAATCATCCACGTTGGAATCCAGTTAAGGTTCGCGTTTGGCATCCAACCAGTTGGTATGAAGAGAGCACAGAGAAATCCCCATGCTATAAAAGCGCCAATATTTGGCATGATCATTCCGCTAAGGAACTTACCAAACCTGGCGACCCCTCCCTTTGCTGACATAGATCATCCTCTCTCTTATAGCTTTCTCAGCTATACCGATAATTCATATGTCAAAACATTTTTGTTTCGACATATTTTCTACTTTTAATCTATAGTTACAAAAGTCCCTGTGGCAGAGCAATCTCGGTAAACGGCGCATTTTACCTGTTATATGGTCATTATCTTTTGTTCTAATGAAAAATTCAGTTTATATCGGCTGATCTTGATTTTTTATTAGACAATGTTATGTTGTTGTTACAACAGTTTCAGCTATTGGCGACACGTAAAAAAGAGAAAGGGGTAACACGTGATATATACCGTCACTCTCAATCCAGCTCTAGACAAGACTGCCTATATCCCCAATTTCACCGTCAACACAGTAAATCGCATGAGCAAGCTACGGATCGATCCAGGCGGCAAAGGGATCAATGTCTCCAAGGTAATTTCTAAGCTTGGGGGAAAAAGCATTGCCATTGCCCTTCTTGGCGGAGCTACGGGGAGCTATATCCTCTCTGCTTTAAAGGGACAAGGAATCGAGTGCAAGCCCTTTGAGATAGGTTCCGAAACTCGTACCAACCTCAAAGTTGTCGATCCAAAACTCAATACGCACACCGACATTAACGAACCTGGACCTTGTGTTAAAGAGCAGGATCTCAACAGTGTGCTCAAAGCTCTCACCAGCCATCTCAAAGGCAACGATATTGTGGTGCTCTCGGGAAGCCTACCGAGAGACGCTCCTGTTAACACCTATGCTACTTGGACACGAGCTTGCAAAGAGGCCGGAGCCAAAGTTTTTCTTGATGCAGATGGTGACAAGCTGGCCAAGGGCATTGAGGCCTCCCCTTACCTCATCAAGCCAAATGAGATTGAACTGGGGGCCCTATTAGGTCGAACACTTGATACCGACAGCAAGGTCATGGAAGCCGCACATGAGTTGGTTGCTAGGGGCATCAAGAATGTCGTTGTGTCTATGGGTGCAAATGGCGCCATATTCGCTACGAAAGAGCAGGCTTTCAAAGCGCAAGCACTTAAGGTGCCTGTTGGCAGCACGGTTGGTGCTGGGGATTCCGTTGTAGCAGCTCTTGCCTATGCAGAAAGCAATGATCTCCCTGTTGAAGACACCATACGTTTGGCTATGGCAACGGGCGCAGCAAATGTCATGCAATCGGGGACACAGGCTGCGGAACGCTCTGCAATTAACAAGCTCATTGATCATGTCAATTTTTCCGCTATCGAATAAAAGCACTTTGCGGATTAAGAAAGGATTGGAAAATGAAGGCAAAAGCAGTGCGCATCCACGGAGCAAGCGATCTTAGGCTCGACGAGTTTGAGCTCCCCGAGATCAAAGACGATGAGATACTGGTAAAGGTCGTCTCTGACTCCATTTGCATGTCAACGTACAAGTGTGCCATCTTAGGGGTCAAGCACAAGCGCGTGCACCCTGATGTCGCGCAGCACCCTGCCATCACTGGCCATGAGTTTTCAGGTGATATCGTAAAAGTAGGCGCAAAGCATGCCGACAAATTCAAGCCAGGTATGAAGTTCACCATTCAGCCTGCGCTGAATTACAAGGGCACAATGTGGTCCCCTGGCTACTCCTATGAGTTTTGTGGCGGAGATGCTACATACTGCATCATCCCGGCGGAGGTCATGGAACTGGGATGCATGCTTGAGTACAAGGGACGAGCTTACTATGAGGCATCACTCGCAGAGCCTATGAGCTGCTCGATTGGCGCGTTTCACGCCGCTTATCACACCCATATGGGCGTCTATGTCCATGAGATGGGCATCAAGGAGGGAGGCAACCTCGCCATCGTCGCAGGCGCAGGCCCCATGGGCCTGGGTGCCCTCACCTATGCCCTCCACTGCGACCGCACCCCTGGCATGGTAGTCGTAGCCGACATCAACCAGAACAGGCTTGATCGAGCCGCCAAGCTCTTCCCTCCACAAAAGGTAAAGGAAGAGACCGGCATTGAGCTTTATTTCGAAAACACCAACACTGATGATCCAACAGCTCAGCTGCGCAACTTGACAGGCGGCAAGGGTTACGACGACGTCTTCTGCTACGCTCCAGTAGCGGCTGTCGTAACGCTTTCTAGTTCGATTCTCGGTCGTGATGGCTGCCTGAACTTCTTCGCTGGCCCAACAGACAAAAAGTTCTCTGCTGAGATGAACTTCTATGACGTCCATTACAACTCGACGCATGTCATGGGCACAACTGGAGGCAATACCGCTGACATGATCGAATCCCTCAAGCTCACCGCTGCGGGGAGGATAGATCCCTCTGTCATGATTACGCACATCGGTGGGCTTAATGCCGCTGCCGAGACAACGCTCAACCTCCCTAAAATACCTGGTGGCAAGAAGCTCATCTATACGCATATAACGATGCCACTTATCTCACTATCTGAGCTACGCAACAAAGCGACTGAGGATAGGCGCTTCGGAGAGTTGGCAGAGATCGTCGATGCACATGACGGCCTCTGGTCACCTGAGGCCGAAGAGTATCTGCTTGCCAATTGGAAGCAAGACTAGCCAAAATAGCCCTTTGGGCTCAATGCCTTTTCATAAGGCGATCGGACCACCCTCCGATCGCCTTTTATTTTAAAAGTGCCTAAAGAGAAATCAGGTTAAACTATATATAAAGAAATCATAGCTAGTGTTGGCCCGGAGGTAACTGTTATGGAAATGGATGAGCGGCGGGAAAACATAGTCAAGTTTGTCAATGATGAAGGCAACGTCGCCTTCTCACAATTGAAGAAGCTTTTTCCCAATGTCAGTGATATGACCCTTCGAACAGACCTTAAGGCGCTCGACGAGGCACACCGCATAGTACGCGTGCACGGCGGAGCACGCTCGGTCGGCTACGTCGTTGGAACAGATGACTTACTTGACAGCCGATCAGTGAGAAACGTAGATGCCAAGCTTTCCATCGCACAAAAGGCAGCAGAGCTTCTACGACCTGACACGACCGCTTTTTTTGACTCAGGCAGTACAACGACAATGTTGGCTCACTGCATGCCCGACATACATATGCTCCTCTTTACAAACTCAATAACCGTCCTCGGCGAGCTTGCACGATTGGGACAGACGGAAACGATCATTATCGGGGGAAAGTTGAACCGCTTCTCTTTGTGTGCCAACGGTAGCCGTGCTATCCAGGCAATCAGTCAACTTGCTTTTGACCAGCTATTTCTTGGCGTCACGAGCTATCAGACCGGCATGGGCTTTACCTGCGGCTCTGACGAGGAGGCTGCTTTAAAGCGCACATGCATCGAACAGGCTGAACAAACGATAGTTCTCATGGACTCGAGCAAGGTAGGTCACAGGTCAACATTTTCGATTTGCAATCTTGACCAAGTTGACATCGTTGTCTCAGACGGAAACTTGCCAGGGGACTTCCTTGATGCCTGCATGTTCGCAGACGTCAAAGTGATTTGAGCTTTTCTCATCCCTGAAGGGTCAAGCAATGATGCTAGAGGTCAGGCCCCACCTTGCTTGCCACAAAGCGAGGCCTGAGAGAAAGATTCCATCCGCATGCCGCCTAGGCGACCTCGAAGGCCTCGAGGTCAGAGCGGACATCGCCTATGCCTGCGATGCCAAAGTTGTCCACCAGCACCTTCGCCACATGGGGGGACAGGAACGCCGGAAGCGTGGGGCCGAGATGGATGTTCTTTACACCCAACGACAGTAGCGCGAGAAGGACGAGCACTGCCTTCTGCTCGTACCATGCGATGTTATAGACAATGGGCAGGTCGTTGATGTCATCGACACCGAAGGCATCCTTGAGCTTCAAGGCGATCAGCGCCAGCGAATAGGAGTCGTTGCACTGTCCTGCGTCGAGCACGCGCGGGATCTGCGTGCCAGGCACGTTACCGAGGCCGAGCTTGTTGTAGCGATACTTCGCGCAGCCAGCCGT
>ENA-UOOK01005610-UOOK01005610.1-fermentation-metagenome-genome-assembly--contig:-NODE-5610-length-12523-cov-5.687039_pt1 | contig 12523 bp, 10 predicted proteins | sample MGYA00245777_ERZ724023 | MGnify/ENA primary metagenome ERZ724023 (study PRJEB28704, sample SAMN03018312) | fermentation metagenome | biome: anthropogenic terrestrial biome; feature: soil; material... | reverse complement strand
ACTCTACTCCACCTGAAGTGTAGAATCGGAACCCGCCACTTATAGAAGTGGGGGGTCTTGGTTTTTTGATAAAAAAACAGACGATTTAACTATTTTGCCTTACCGTCTGTTTTCAAGAAGTTTGCTTCCGTATTAACAGTGTAAAATATCATTTTATGAAGCATTAAGAGATTATTTACTCCTTACCTTCCAAGTATTGATTTAAGTCACCAATAAGATCATTAGGATCTATCCCATGAACAGCACATGCATCTTTAATGCTCTCGCCCGAAGCAGATGGACAATAAAGACAATGCATACCATGCTTCACAAAGATAGGAGCTGTGCCCTCATCAATTTCAAGCACTTCCCTTATTATCATGTCAGATGTAACCTTAGCCATATTATTTTCCTCCATTCAAGTTTTATAGTTTCATTCCATTGTATAAATATAAAAATCATTTGCCGTGGAGTCATAGTATAGTTATATCCACAAAAACTGACCATTATTTAAAGCCTTTCAAGTTTCCACGGTGTTTTGGACGCTTGCCTGCACAGTAGGCTACGACAGAGGTGTGATATCACACCTCCGCATGTCGGTACCAGCAACACAAAACATCATTCGCAAGCTATGGAAAGTTGTATAATTTAGTTTCAATGGCATTCCCATTCAACTATATCCCTGCATTTACGCCATATTTAGTTCGAATATCTGCCAAAAAAAAACTATCCAGCTATACCCTTGCTACACCTGTGCGTTTTGCTGCTTCAGCAACCGCTTTTGCAACAGCCTTCCCTACCCTTGGGTCAAAGGCTTTAGGTATTATATAATCAGCATTAAGCTCTTCTTCGCTAATTAGCTCAGCCAATGCACGGGCAGCTGCAATTTTCATCTCTTCATTTATGTCGCTTGCACGAACATCAAATGTACCCCGGAATATACCTGGGAAAGCAAGAACATTATTGATTTGATTGGGGTAATCACTCCGTCCGGTAGCAATTACCTTTGCACCTCCGGCTTTTGCTTCGTCCGGATAAATTTCCGGAGTTGGGTTTGCACAAGCAAATACTATTGCATCCCTGTTCATTGTTTTAACCATCTCGGTTGTAACAAGCCCAGGTGCTGACACACCTATAAATACATCTGCGCCTTTAAGCATATCGGCAATTGTACCTGATTTGTTATCGAGGTTTGTTACAAGTGCCATTTCTTTTTTAATCCAATTCATACCTTCTTTACGCTGAGCATGTATCGCTCCATAACGGTCACACATGGTAATGTATTTATAGCCGTCGGAAAGAAGAAGCTTTGTTATGGAAACTGCTGCGGCACCTGCTCCACTGACAACAATTTTTACATCCTCTTTATTTTTACCGACAACCTTAAGAGCATTCGTTATACCTGCAAGTGTTATTACTGCAGTTCCATGCTGATCATCGTGAAAAATAGGAATATCACACTTCTCCTTAAGCTTGCGTTCAATTTCAAAGCACCTTGGTGCTGAGATATCCTCAAGATTTATACCTCCAAAGCTTCCGCTGAGAAGATAAATCGTGTTAACAATAGTATCTACATCCTGTGATTTTATACAAAGAGGAAATGCGTCAACATCACCAAAAGATTTAAAGAGCACACATTTTCCTTCCATAACCGGCATTCCGGCTTCAGGTCCAATATCTCCAAGCCCGAGAACAGCTGAACCGTCTGTAATAACAGCACAGATATTATGCCTTCTTGTTAAATCATAGCTCCGGTTGACATCATTTTTAATTTCAAGGCAAGGCTGTGCAACCCCCGGAGTATATGCAAGTGATAGATCATCCTTTGTTGCAACAGGTACTGTAGCCACAACCTCAATCTTTCCTTTCCATTCCTCATGCAGCCTTAGTGATTCTTTTGCATAATCCATGTAAATCCCCTTTCTAAGTGGTTAAGAGAAAACTCCCTGATTAATTAATTTATCCTTCTTATTAATAGAATGTTATTCCAATGAGATTATATGCTTTTGGGCTATTCCCGTCAACAATTAAGGGGAATTTTACTGCATGATGTTTTACAAAAATCTCATTGAATATTGACGTTGGGGGTTTATTATGTTATTTTGATCGGGTATAATATGATTATCTTGATTATTCACCCTGGAGGTACGAAACATGGATTTTTTTTCAAGTCCTGTATTTAAAATAGTCACATTAGTGGCTGATATCTGCGTAATATATTTTATATTTTCATATTTAGCTGCAAGAAAACGCAACAATAAAGCAAATGAACACAGAATCAGCTATGCAGAAAAAAGTAGCACCAACACCGCTTCTCCTGTTGCGAATAGTAATATAGCTTCGAATGCTTTATCATCCGAAATGGTTGCAGTTATAACTGCTGCTGTTATGGCTTCGATAGATAGCAATAATAATTCAGGATTGCGTGTTAAATCAATAAAAAGAATCGGTCACACAACTCCAATATGGAATGTAGCAGGCAGAAACGAGTATGTTCTTACCAGATTGTAATAAAGTATGCAATAAAATCATTTATATCTGACGGGGTGAATAGAATGGCAAATCATGAGTTTGGAATTATGGAGACTGTTCCTAAAGAAAGCCAAAGGTTTGATAAATACGAACCACAAAAATATGAGCATATTAAAATAAATGATGGTTTCATTGAACCATTATTGCCTGAATTTCAGAGTATTCCTTGCTTTTGGCATACATTAAAACGCCCGGAAATGAATCTCGCATACTCTGGTATAACACTTATACCGCCTGAATCCATCGATGCCTTTATATCTGTATTTAACCGTCATTGTGAGGAACAGTACAAGGAGATAATTGCATTGTTTGAGCAAGCCAAAAGAAAGAATAAATACATCATCCATTTTGGAATTTAACCGGGAATTATGAGCATAGTCCATAGTTTTACATATGACACATTCTTTATAAATTGCGTCTTTTGTCTGTCATTGCATCGATATGAAATATAGATAATAATGCATTCGGTCTGCTCACTTATGCAACCGGTGTACCCGCCACCAGGCGTTTTTCAACCAGAATGGTTGAAAATATGCGAAGAGGTGGGGCGGGGGTCCATCTAAATAAGCAATATGTTCTATATAATAGCGTGTATATTAAAAAACAAAGGCAGGTTAATTATGAAATATATAGTTTTGTTGGGCGATGGGATGTCAGATTATCCCGTTCCCGCATTAGGCGGTAAAACACCACTAGAGGCAGCTCATAAACCTAAAATGGATTTCCTTTCGAAAAACGGAAAAATGGGTATTGTAAAAACAGTTCCGGATGATTTCCCTCCCGGAAGTGATGTCGCAAATCTTTCTGTCTTTGGATACGACCCAAAGGAGTATTACACCGGACGTTCACCTCTTGAGGCAGTCAGTATGGGCGTTCAAATGAAAGACACCGACATTGCTATTCGATGTAATCTTGTTACTTTATCCGGTGAAGAAAACTACGAAGATAAAACAATGCTTGATTACAGTTCAGGAGAAATCACTACAAAGGAATCCCATGAGCTTATCCAGGCAATCTCTGAAAATCTTAATTCCGAAGCTTTTACCTTTTATCCCGGAATCAGCTACAGGCATTGTCTTATATGGGACAACGGTAAATTTGGTGTAAACTTTACACCTCCCCACGATATAAGCGGTAGAAAAATTACTTCTTTCCTACCTGCAGGTGACCATAGTGATGATTTTTTGTCATTAATGAAAAAAAGTGAACGCATTTTAAAGAACCATCCTGTTAATCTTAAAAGAATAAAGAATGGGCAAAATCCTGCAACATCAATTTGGCTTTGGGGTGAAGGAAGCAAACCGAAGCTTATGTCATTCAATAAAAAATATGGGCTTAGCGGAAGTGTTATTTCTGCTGTTGATTTGGTTCATGGTATTGGGATTTTGGCTGGTCTTAAAACCGTTCATGTCCCGGGTGCAACCGGCAATTTTCATACGAATTTCAGAGGAAAAGCACAGGCTGCTCTAGATGCGCTGGAAAATGGCAGTGATTTTGTTTACATTCACATAGAAGCTCCCGATGAATGCGGGCACCAAGGGCTTATGGACGAGAAAATTAAATCAATTGAAAAAATCGACTCTGAAGTATTATCACCACTATTACAAGGCCTTGAAAAATGGGATTATTCGCTGCTTTTGCTTCCCGATCATCCTACTCCGTTGTCGATAAAAACACATTCACGGGATCCTGTTCCCTTTGTAATTTATAGAAAATCCGAGCATTGCTCCAATCCAGGTTTAAGCTATTCCGAAAAGGATGCAGCCTCAACAGAACTTTATATAGATAAAGGGCACACTCTTATGGATATATTCCTTGGAAAGCAACACCTTTGAGACTTAATCAAGTATGCAAAAAAAGTCCCGGTTCTGTTAGTAATTTTTATTGCGGTAACAGGTTCCGGGACTCTTGTTTATTCAATTTGCACTTACGCGTTTTGTTTGAAACACGCGTTTTTGCTTGCTAAATATGCTTTACGTTGTGAACGATTGATAAAACTATTTTATTTTAAGAAGCACATCGACCGGCGGGATTTTTAATACCTGATCAATTACTATATTGTTGTATGGTTCCGGTATACCATTATATTTGCCAAGCTTTTCAACATAAACATAATCTTCGCCATAGTATTGTCTTGCAATTTTTGAAAGCGTATCTCCTTGTTTAACCCTGTGTTCTCTGACCTCATGCGGTGCTTCTGTTGGCTCCGGTGTAACCTCCGGTGTGGGAGTGACCGCTTCGGTGATTTCGGGTGTAGGTGATACAGTGCCGGTAATTGAGACAATCGGCGTTGGACTGTTATTGTCCGGTTCGTTAAGACTATTCATTATGTTCTTTATAACAAAATACAGTATCAGGATTATTAAAACTGCTGTAAAAAACACAGCCAGATAATAAATAATATTCTCGTATTTTTTATAATTACTCTTTTTATGGTATTTGTATGTTGGAGGCGGTGTGCTTTTCAATGCTGTGGCTTTTGGCCTTGCTGCAGCTTTTTTAACAACACTCGATGTTGATGATACTCTGTCAATGCTGATAACCATAGCAGTCATATCATCAATAGGTTCTTTTTTTGAAGCCTCGTTTAATATTCGGTAAGCAATATATGTGCTGTCACTACGCATAGACAAAATATCTTCAAGATACTCCTCACCCAGCGCATTATATATACCATCACTTATAAGCAGAAATTTGTCTCCTTCTAAAAGCTCTACGGGCTCTGACATTGATACCTGCTTTGAATCATCCTCATCAGCTGAATCAAATTTCTCTTGGAAACTTTCTGCCTCTTCGTCTGAAATGATTCCCAGATCAGCAAGCCTTTTAGGCTTTGCACGATCTACGGTCATATGCTTGAATATTCCTCCCCGGCATAAATAAATATGTCCGGTTCCGTATGTAGCACCAACAGCATTACCTTCTGACAGAAGAAGACCGGAAAAGCCCATTTGTCTGGCTTGATCAGTTTCAGGCACACTATTCATGTCAAGAAAGCTATTAAGATATTTACCTGTTTCTGCAACTCTAGAATTCAATTCTTTAGTTTTAAAAGCAAGATCGCCTTCATGTACGGTTATTTTTTCGTGGAACCTGCCCATTTCACGGAGTATTGAAAAATTAGCTCTTTTCTCGTCATCAGAAAACTCCATGTGATCTGCTACCGCAAAAACAAACTCACTTCCCCGGTTTTCTATTGATGCCTGCATATTATCCAAATGATGCTCCGACAAGAATTTACCGTTCATATAAAAGTCGTCTTTATTGTATTCTCTTTCGTCCCCTTTGCGTGAATAAACACACGCATTTACCTTTAATAACTCGCTCATTTGGAATTCTCCTTTTTTCGACAAGACTTGGATATTCCTTAGACTAAATCATATCACATGAAGTGACCTGTTTCAACACAAACATCCTATTAACTTTAATTACAAATCCGTTACAGGTGTCTATTCAGAGGTGGGGGGATGGGTCGCAAAAAAAAGGAGATATAAGTGTACCCTAAGATCAGTAGGAAATGCTATAGATAATAGGTTAAATTATGTTGTTAACTTGAATCTACGGATGAGGGATTGAAGTCTAAAGTTTTTCCATTCATGATATCCTTGATTCCTTGAAAGATGTCCATTTTTTGTTTACGCATTGTTGAGATGACACTGGTAACACGAGCATAATTGTCGGCACCCACATCAGATCTAAAACCACCGGATACACGCACTTTGCGCTTTACTTCTTTTGCGCAACGCTCAGCACCAGAATTTCCGCATGGAACTTCTGGAACGGTGATATATCTCAAATGTTCATTTGCATATTCACGGAGCCGTTTTAGTAGGCATTTTTCTTCGTTGAATCGGACAATCCGCTGCTTTCCTTCAATGGCTTGCTGATATTCGGCATCACCCATATCCAGAATCTCTAGGAATTTATTATAGTAATCCTTAATCTCCTGTTCGCTGAAATACTCTCCTCTATCCATGAGTTCCTTTTTTCGCTTATTGGTATCAAAGAAAAAGGATCTCAACTTAAGAGCCCATTCATGTTTGAATATCTCGACAACAGCTTTCAGACGTCTATCAATGTGATCGTTGCACTCTGCATGGGTTAGGTGATTGTACCGATAGTATGATTTGAAGTGATCATGCAGCAAAATTCCTGTAAAAAGTGCCAGTAGGTCATCGCTCTCAAATAAAAGAGAACCTCTTTTTTTGTTATGGCTAAACAAGGTAAAGTAATCATCGGTAAAAATCTGAAACCAATCGAGTTTGCCGTTGACTCGGCATCCGGTCTCATCAACCAGCAAAAGACCACATTTTGTAAGGTGCTCTACTATACGCTTTACTGTAGGAACGGATTTTTGTGCAAAATCGTTCACTATATTGACGACGGTACCATCCGAGATCTTTATTTTTGAATCTGTCAGAATTCTGAGTAGCTCTGAAATTTTGTTTATTGGTAAATTCATACGGGTATTGAGAAGAGAGATGATTGCCTTGATATCATCTCCGTAATTCACAGGATTCACAAATTCTTCTGAGAATGATCCATCATGCCTTTTACCGCATTTTTCGCAATAACCGATCTGGACATGTTCTTCCGTGACCTTCAAGATTACCTCAATATTTACCGACTGTTTACTTTTGTACTTATCACTAATATGAACCGTGCCTCCGCATTCACATTGTTTGACGGGAGGACAATCAATTACTTCCGCATCTGGGAATGGCTGCAGTGTATGACCTTTATGTCCCCGCTGACCACCCGGTTTCCTGCCGGTCTTAACTCGAGTACTGACAGGTTTCTTAAATATATTGACCGAGGATGGCTTGTCGGATGTCTCACTGGTTTTTTTATTCCTGTTACGTAAAACTTCTAGTTGATCAGTAATTTTATCGTTTTCTTTTTCTAATGCTGTGATTTGTTTCTTGAGTTCCTTGATAGTATTCTTTAAGCCTGGCACCGACGCAGCTAGAGATTTCTGTTTTTTATCATCTTTCAAAGCCTTTTTTAGCATTCCGTTTTCCGTGGTAAGGCGCAAAACCTCTTTTTGAAGCATGACAACAGTCCTCTTTAACTCTTCATATCCATCACGATATTTTGCATGGAGGTTTGAAATTACGACTCTTAAATCTTTGATTGTTTTCTGAGCAATCTGTAGAAGGGTCATAGGGTTTCTCCGTTTCGTCCAAGTAATTGCCGGTATTTTTTGTTCAAAGGATATAGATATATATGTTTGATCGGAAGCGATGCCGTGCTGTTGATATCATCACGCCCTCTACCAACGGTTTTCCCGACACAGATCCAATTTGCAGCCTTGTAACAGGTGCCTTTAAACCTATCACACTCAACAAATGTTTCGAGGCAATATATGGGATGACCATATTTCTTTTCCCAGTCCGATGAAAGTCTGCGTGAAATTAGAGATAGAATATGACTGGCAAGGTGAGGCACCTTTACCCAAGGTAGCACTAGATAGCGGACATTATTGGTCATTTCCTGCAAATTCGATTTACGGCTTTGGCGACTCCAACCTATATATGTATCTCTGTCATGGCATGACCAAGCAGCCGAGCCGAACAGCAAACATGCAAGAAGCCTGCCGTCGACACCATATACCATGTATTTCATGTTTTCACCAACTGTACAATCAAACCCGAGATAATGATATTGTTCAATATATGATTTGAAATCGTGTACCTGCTGTTTTTCCTCAACTGCTTTGATCTGTAATGGTTGCAGTGCTGACAATTTTGCTTCAATTGGTGTCTTATCGTGTAAGAATTTCTGCGAATATTTGTGTTTTGAAGGTGCATTCCCTGAGTTTCTAATTGCCTTGGGCAAAGAAATTTTCCCTGCTTTATCAAGAGCTCGTAGCATGTCCCGACAAGAGATATCTTTGAGCTGACCATTTGGCATCTGCCAGCCCCATAATTCGCATAGATATTTAGAGATTTTTGTGCGATGCCAACTAGGATGTTCTTTGATTACATCGTTTATTTGTTTTATTAAATCATCTGTTATCTCTGGCCTTTTTAGCATCGAATGCCTCCATAATTTTTCTTATTTCAAGTGTAACACATTCGATTCGAGGAGTCCAGTGTTTTTTTTAATAAAAAAAAGCCTTTCGGCTTCCTTTTGATATTATTGAGTTCTGGAATTTAAATTAATAGGGGTACCCTACGTCTGAATAGACACTGGATTATGGTTGCTGTTTAGAGATGGATTAACAGCTAAAATCTGCGGGCTCCGGCATCGGGTGTTTCACTCCTTGGGTAACAAAGCACATACTTATTTACCCGCAATTTGATAAGTAAAATATTTAGTAGTGGTCTCCATATCCCAGGTCGCTCAGACACACGCTTAAAGCTTATTATGAGTAGCAGTGCTTCGGAGCATGTTGCCCTGCGTCATGAAATCACCCGAGCCACCCGCTGCTTTATCTGAATAGTGACATCTGAATATTAACTAACAAAAAGGTTCTAAGCATTTGATATTGATGACAGCAGACGGGCTTCAGTATCGCTTTCGAACAGGCACGCCTCTGTTTCGTAAGATATGCCTTTAAATGATTCCTCCGGCGGAACATATCCCAAGTATCCGTTGCAGTAGCCTGCAATTATAACATTACTGCAATTAAATTTACTCTTTAGTATTGCTTCTATTTTTTCACCCGTGGAATAATACATCTCAAATGGAATGGATATCATCACAATATCACCAAGCACAGCTATGTTTATTCTGATTTGCTTATAGTACCTGTCATTTATTTGAAATATCCCCGGTCCCTGTGAAAAATCAATCTCTTTCCTTTCTAAAACAAGCAATGCAGACTCAAGATTTCTTTTTGCCTTTTCATTGCTTTCCTCTTTAAGCTTACTCTCAATATAGGATCTTCTAACGGCTTTTTCACTACCGGTCGGCTGTTTTCGATAGAAAGCCTGAAAGTCAATGGATGTGTATTGAATATGATTTGTAGCAATATGACCTGTACGGTTGTTTACAGCATTTATTAACTGGCTGCCGAAATACCTTCCAAGTCTTTCGGCTTCTTCAAAGGAAGCTGCTTTTTTTGTATACCTGGTACTGATATCACCTGCCGCACCATTAACATAAACGAGCATTTCCAAGCCGTTATACATAAACTGCTTTTGAACATAATACAACAAATCTCTTGTATAATACAGATTGTTTTCGTCCAATACAGTCATATGGCATGGAAAGTTTACTAGGATAATTTTCCTGCCGTTAATTTGTTCAACAAGGATTGAGCTGCATTTTAATTTTTTCTGCTGCATACATATATTTATATTTCTTCTGGCAGCAACATCGTGAATGCTTGTAGAAATTACGGATATATTGGATTTTTCAAGGGATTTTACTGCCGATCTGAAAGCCTCAATACATTTTCCGGCTAAAAAATTCACATAGCTTTCGTCATAATTATTTCTCCCGTAAAAAATACATGACGGTCCGCTGTGATTGTGGGTTGCGCATACAAAAACACCGTCTTTATTAATGTCTTCATATTCATGCAATATCCCGGCCTTTATCCGATTTGACAGAAAATCGTCAACGCCAAGAACATCCAAAGATAATATAGCTAAAATATCATTACCTGTTTTTATAACCAGACAATTTGCATATAAATCATCATGAACCCCTGCTGAATTCATCTTTCTGCCGTCATACCCTGCCATAGGCATTGAATATGATGGGGTTATGATTGTTCTGGAATACCCGGCATATATATTCATTATAATCACCATTTACCCAATCTCATTAAAAAAATTAAGAGTCTGCATGAAAACCCTGTGTATAACGGTTTTCATGCAGATCCTCTAATAAAGCAGCTTAACGGTTTTTATTCAAGTCATACATTAACGGTTAGCAAGATATTCATCGACTTGTCTTTGTTCTTCCGCGAGCAGCTCATTTATGCCATTCTTTTCGAGTGCGTCTAAAAATTCGGGAATGCTTTCGTCAGGATCCATGACGCCCATTGTCAGCGGATTCACATATTGAGCAAGAACACTGTTGATAGCAGCTGCCTGATTCTTAACATTATTGTTATTGAAAGCAAAGCCTGCTAATGGATTGTCTTCACATGCTGCGTTATATTCTCTGTATACCTCTGCTATGTTTTCAGGGTAATCATCAACCCAGTTTTGGTTGAATACGCATCCAAACTGCCATCCAAAATTGTAGTAATAAGCATTACCCTCTACATGCACCTGGTTCCCAACCTTTGTATAGTGCGTTCCTTCTATGCCATGGCGTAATAGATTGCCGACAGTTATATCAGATTGGCACAAATTCAGGAATTGGATTGCCCGTGTAGGATTTTTAGATGCTGCGGATATTACCTGGAAATTGGAAGTACCTTTGTAACGCACCGGAGTCAGCGGTATATAATCTTCCGTATGCCCAACAGTAGTTGAATATGTGTTTTCATAGTTCGGAGAATATGCGGTCTTCCATGCAAAAAGCTTTCCTGCTTTATCATCGGCACTTCTGTTCTTATATGTCAGCGGGTTATCAGGGAGATACCCTTTTTCATACCATGAATGCATTATTTCACAGAATTCTTTAAATTCAGGCGTTGCATACTGGTTGAAAACCTTACCTTCTTGCTGACTTGGGAAAAATGTTGTGTCACCCGGCATTTTTAATAAGCCTATATCACCGATTTCTATTGCATAACTTGCAGCAAACCAAACCTGTGTAGGATAAAGGCCTATAATATCCGGTGCTTTCTGATGCAAAGCCTCAAGCAAAGGTTCAATATCTTTCCAGGACTTTACGTTAGAGTAGTCAAGGCCGTATTCTTTTGCCATATCAGCGTTGACCATGTATCCTATCTGCTGTCCTTCTTCCTTCTGCATCGGGAAACCATATATTTTGCCATTGTATTTAGCCATATCCCACAACCTGGATGGAATTACCTCCAGTGATTCGGGAGCATATGTTTGCAGTAATTCAGGTGTAAGCTCATATAATGACCCTGTGGCGGCTTCATTCTGATACGAAACTGCGGCATTAAAAGCCTTTGCATAGCAAATGTCAAAATTCTGGCCGGATGATATAATTACAGGCATTTTTGTTTCATAATCCGAAAGTTTCATGGTATTCATTTCAACAGTTGCATTTATCTTTTCCAGTAAATACTCATTAAGCTTATCATTAACAAGCTGTTGATCCGGCATTAATGCGTCAAGATAAAAATACCACGTTAATTTGACTGGTTTTTCTTCAGGCTTGTTAACGGCTGAGGTTGCGTTTGTTGATGCTGTTGTTGATTGAGTGTTGTCTGCAGTTGTACCTGTGGTTGGTGCTGTAATTCCGCTGCAGGAAGCAAATATCAATGCCATCATACAAATAGCGGCAACACACAATGTTAGCTTTTTAAATTTTAACATTTGTTTTTCCCCCTTAAAAAGTATATTTTAATTGCTTTATAGCCTGATTATGACTTACCCTTTTACACTTCCTATTGTAAGTCCCTTTATAAAGTAACGTTGGAAGAATGGGTAAGCGAACAGAACAGGTGTCATAATTACAACCGCCAAAGCCATTCTGGCGCTATCGGCAGGCAGATTCATTGCCATTTCAATTCCATCCGGGGATGTGGCAAACTCGGGATTTTGCGACAATACGTCCAAATCTGACTGTATACTATTGAGCAAAACCTGTAATGGAAGCAGTTTTGAATTATTAATGTATAAAAGTCCTGTGAACCATTCGTTCCAAAGTAAAACTACAGAATACAGTGCGATTGTAGCAATTCCCGGCAATGATATTGGAAATACGATTTTAAAATACAGCTCCAGTTCCCTGGCACCATCAATTTTTGCCGCTTCAATAAGAGAGTCAGGAATATTTTGCGTATAATAAGTACGTAATATGATTACATGCCATGCCCTGCACAAAAAGGGCAGAAACAGTATCAATATTGTATCATTAAGGGGCAATAGTCTTGTATTGATTATATAGGACGGTACCATTCCGCCTGAAAACA
>ENA-UOOK01005609-UOOK01005609.1-fermentation-metagenome-genome-assembly--contig:-NODE-5609-length-12528-cov-3.512547_pt1 | contig 12528 bp, 10 predicted proteins | sample MGYA00245777_ERZ724023 | MGnify/ENA primary metagenome ERZ724023 (study PRJEB28704, sample SAMN03018312) | fermentation metagenome | biome: anthropogenic terrestrial biome; feature: soil; material... | reverse complement strand
CTTTCCCTACACGACGCTCTTCCGATCTAGGAATGGAGCCTAAAATGAAAAAAGTTTATAAAGATTTTGTTGTTGTTGGGGGAGGATTAGCGGGTACTTGCGCTGCAATAGCGGCTGCTAGGAATGGCTTAAAAGTTGCCCTTGTGCACGAAAGACCTGTTCTTGGCGGAAACTCTTCAAGTGAAATCAGAGTATGGTCACTTGGTGCTATAGGAGGAGGAAACCATTTTTATGAGGAAACAGGAATTATAGGTGAGATGAAGCTTGAAAATCTATATAGAAATCCTGAAGGTAATCCATATTTATGGGACATGGTTCTTCTGGATTTTGTAACAAGGGAAGACAATATAGAGCTTTTCTTAAATACTAGCGTACATAAAATAACTATGAAAAATGATCAAGCACATATACTTTCCTGCACAGGCTGGCAACTGGGGTCGGAGCGAGAAATAACTTTCCACTCACCAATATTTGCTGATTGTACAGGTGATGGCACTTTAGGTTATTTGGCAGGGGCAGAGTACATGGCAGGAAGAGAAAGTAGAAATGAGTATGACGAAAGTATGGCTCCTCAAAAAGCTGATAACTATACCCTTGGAAGTAGCATTTTTTTCTATACAAAGAAAACCGATAAAAAAGTCCGCTATATTAAGCCAGATTTTGCTTATGGTTGGGAAAAGATAAAGCAGATACTTTCTGTAGGTAACCGTATTGTCAGTGTAAAAGGTTCAGGCTGTGATTATTGGTGGTTTGAATATGGTGGTATACTAAATACTATAAGCCATAATGAGGAAATCAGAGATGAATTACAAAAACTTGTATTTGGTATATGGGATTATATAAAAAATAGTGGTGAATTCGAAGCAGATAACTATACTCTAGAGTGGATATCGTATATTCCAGGTAAACGTGAATCAAGAAGGCTACTTGGGGATTATGTTTTAAACCAGAGAGACCTTGAATCCCAACGAATATTTGAAGATGCAGTATGTTATGGTGGTTGGAGCATAGACACCCATCCACCGGAAGGAATATATTCAAAAGAACCAGGATGTAAACACATAAAAGTAGGTGCTTATACAATACCTTTCAGAACAATGTATTCAAAAAATATTAATAATCTTTTATTTGCAGGCAGGAATATTAGCGCAACTCATATTGCTTTTGCTTCAACAAGAGTAATGAATACAACTGCAATGATGGGTCATGCAATCGGCACAGCGGCATATTTTTGTATTAATAATAAAGTGGACTCTAATACAAATATTAATACAAATATTAATATAAATACTAATATAAATCCTAGGGAGATCTATGAAGACAAAACATTGCTTGAGGCATATAAAAACCAACTTTTAAAGGAAGATTGTACTATTATAGGAATGAAAAATAGTGATCCTTTGGACATAGCTAGAGTGGCTTCTGTATCAGCATCCTCAGTGAGAGTGCCTGAAAATACGATTACAACAAATTGTGTAATCCCGGCAAATAACCCCATAATAGGTGAACCACCTATAGAACAAGTTATTTTTGATCAACAAATTAACTACGAAGACCAAGGTAGGGTTGCTAAAAAACTTGACCTTAACAAGGGGATGTATATCACATTTCCCTTGAAAGGCAGAATAGATGCTTTTCAAATACTCGTGGAAGTTATTGAAGATACGGCTCTTGAAGTATCAATTTATATTCCAGAGAAACCGCAGAATTTCATACCAGAAAGGTTAGTAAAGCGGCAAACTATATCTTTAAACAAAGGAACTCAAATCTGGATGGGCATTCCTCTTGAGTTAGAACACACAGGAACAATGGTAGTAAAAATATCACCTAATGTTAATGTTAACATATATGAATCAGAGGAATCATGCACAGGAATCTTTTGTTGTGTAAGTCAGGGGACCCGTAAAACTTATAATCCATATTTCAAATATAAAATTAGTGCAACTACAACTGATGCTGAACAGTCTATCGAAAACTCAGCTAATATAAGCCTACCTGACACAGATTCAACTAATATAGGTGCATCCGATACAAGTTTAAATAATATAAATAATATAAATAATATAAATAACATATATAGTCCATACAATATTATCAATGGTTATAATCGTCCATACCAGTTTCCTAATCTCTGGATATCTGACAGGATTACTGCTGATAAAAGTCAATACATTGATTTGCATTTTAAAGAAGAAAAAAATATAAATGAAATGATTGTGTTTTTCAATTCAGAGCTTAATACAGAGAGAAACAATCTAAGACCCGGCTTTTGGGGTGAAGAAGATTGCTTGATGCCGAAAGAGCTTGCAAAAGAATATAAAATATATTCACTAAAAGCAGATGGGCAGCTATCACAGTTACTAGCACATGAAAAAAACAATACAAAGAGATATGTTAAACATGTTTTAGCGCCCAGAACTAAAACCAGCGGTGCTAATGGTATAAGAATCGAGGTTATTGAAACCTGGGGTAACCCATATGCAGAAATATTTGAGGTAAGAGTATACTAGTTAGTTCAATGAGACAAGGGTGAGATAATAACCGCCCCCTTGTCTTTTCTTGTCATCTAAAAAAGAACTCTTCCAATAATAAGCTGACAAAAGATATATAAAGGGCTATATAAATAAAGTTTCCTCTAGATACATTAAGGTTTTTAAATAAAATGTTCCGTATATTATCTAAATCTATAAAGTTTTTTAATACAAAATAAGCAGTCATTATTAAACCATAGATTCCCAAAGCTAGTATTAAAGGTATTATGATTTCTTTTAATTTAGGGAGTAAATAGCCGAAGGCACAAGATGTTTTAGGTAGAGTATATGAATATTTTTTGGGTAAATTTGGGTCGAGTGAGGGGGAGTTCTACACTCCACAAACTATTGTTAAATTACTTGTTGGCATGATTGAACCATAATAAATCAAAATTATTATTCAAAAACTGTGCATAAATTGACAAAAGCACATATAATATAGTATAATGCAGGTGAAAAGAGGTGCATATTATGGCAACTACAAATATAACAATCCGCATGGACGAAGAATTAAAAAAGCAATTTAATCATTTTTGCGATGAAATTGGTATGTCAATGGGAACAGCAATGACCATATTTGCCAAAACAGTAGTGAAAGAGGGACGTATTCCTTTTGAGCTTTCAGTAAAGACACCTAATCGTGAAACTATCGAGGCCATGTTGGAAGCTGAAAGGCTCAGTCGTGACCCCAAAACCAAACGGTATTCGAATTTCATGGAAGCGTTTGATGAGGTAATGGCTGATGAACAAATATAACCTCGTTTTATCAGGCAGATTCAAAAAAGATTTAAAGCAATGTGTGAAACGCAATCTTGATATTTCAAAGATGAATGTTGTTGTTGAAATGTTGCTTGCAGGAAAACAACTACCCGAAAAATATCAAGACCACAGCTTAACAGGAAATTGGATTGGTCATCATGAGTGTCATATACAACCTGATTGGTTGCTTGTGTATCATATAGAAGATGATATATTGGTGCTTACACTTACTCGAACAGGCACACATTCCGATTTATTTTAACAAAAAAAAATGAGCAATTTGCTATACCTTTCAACTATTTTTCATTAATAAAGTAGCAGAACATCAAACACCTTTATACAGGCAACTGCGTAATGTCGACATGTGGCTTCAAGAAAATAAAGTTAACAATTTAAAATTGGCTGCAAAAAACAAATGAGCTGATCCTCAAACCAGGGGAAACATTTTCTTTCTGGAGGCTTATAGGAAAACCAACAAGAAAGAAAGGTTACCTTGAAATACCTTGAAAAAATAGTATTATAACTATTGACTTTACCCAATAAACAATATATTATTAAATTGTAAAAACGTTATTACAAATAGGGTTTACTTTAGTTAAAGCGGGGAGTAACACAAGTCCTAAGAATTCTAATTTATAGGGGGTGGGTATGTGCATTTGTCAACTACAATAAACCTTGATAAGAGTTTCTTTAAAGAAAAGGAAAAGGTTCTTGTTGTAAATGAAGGTATATGTGTCTCAACATTTCTTTTTGACAGTGGTGTACATGGATTAAGGATTAAAAATAATTGTGGAAATATTGTAATATTACCATATCAGGGTCAGCAAGTATGGAGCTGTAATTTCCATGGGCGTGAACTTGCAATGAAGTCAATGTTTTCTGAACCTATTGCAACAAATTTTACCTAAGGGAGAAACATTTGTGCAGAATATTAAAAATGAGACGTTAAACTCAAACACTGAAGAAGTGTTAAAAGTAGCAAAAGTATCAAAAGAGGATATTGTAAAGGCGTTTAAAGATGTAGGCGTTGCTCCATCTGATATTGTACTTATTCATTCATCTCTTAAGAGCTTTGGTCATGTAATTGGCGGACCTATAAGTGTTATTAATGCAGCAAAAGAAGCTGTAACTGAAAGCGGCACCATAGTATTTCCAACCATTGTGCAAAAGGATTTTGCTAATGTATATAAAAACTGGGATATAAAAAATTCACCATCTGATGTGGGTACTATTACTGAAATATTCCGTCTTTTGCCCGACAGTATAAGAAGCAACCAGGCAACACATTCGGTTGCTGCATGGGGAAGCAAGGCAGTAGAGATAACAGGTGAGCATTCTTCGTATGGTCCTCGAATGGGCGTTTTTGGAGACTATTGCTTTTCATACTCATCACCTTGGCAGAAAATGTACATACATGGTGCCAGAATTGTTTTTATTGGTATAGATATGGTGTACAATACCTTTAAACATTTTGTGGAGTATATCTTGATGGAACATTACTATAATTCTATAGAGGATCAAAAGAATAAGTGCTTAGCAATGAAAAAGATAGCAAGACATAATGTCCCTGGAGTATGGCCTTTTCATGATGCTAAAAGGACACAAGCTATATTGGAACGACTTGGATTAATATCCCATGCAAAATGTGGGAATTCAATTTTTACTAGCATCAAGGCTGATGACTATGTAGATAATGTCTTCAAATTATTCAAGGAAAATCCGGAGAATTGGTTCAATGAGGAAGTTGTTTCATGGATTGAAAATTATATTATAAAATATGCACAAACACACAAATAAAAATAAATTGCATGCGTGGCTAAGATGAATTTAAGCTTATAAAAACTTTTTTTATAAAAGTTTATCCTGCAAGGGCGAATTCATTTAGTGCGCAGCAGGAATGGAGCTTAAAATGTTTATAGATATTCATGCTCACGCATATAGAAAGCCTGTACCACATATAGTGCAGTTTTGCAGTGCCGAAGAATTGTTAAAAAGATATGATGAGTTAGGAATTGAGAAGGGGGTATTACTTCCCATTGTCAGTCCAGAAATATATTTACCCCAAGCAAATGAGGATATTCTTGACATGGCTGATAAATATCCCAACAGGCTGATTCCTTTTTGTAACATTGACCCTCGTGCTATGACAAATTCAGCAGATGCGCCACTTGACAAGCTGCTTTCTTACTATAAAGACAAGGGGTGTAAAGGGCTTGGTGAGGTTATGTTAAATATACCAGTTATGGATCCTTTGGTTCAGAACCTATTTCGCCATGCAGAAAAGGTTGGTCTTCCAGTAATATTTGATGGTTCAGATCAGGTCGGTGGTGATTTTGGGTTATATGATGACCCTGGTTTGCCACAATTAGAGCACACTCTGCAAAGATTTCCTAATCTAATCATATTTGGACATGGACCTGTATTTTGGTCAGAAATTGGAAGATTAGAAACTCCGGGAGAGAGATGCATAATTTTTGACCTAAACGGTCATCAGGTTGGAAGATTGCCTGTCGGTCCAATTAAAGAAGAAGGAGTTGTGCCAAAACTGTTCCGAAGATATGAAAATCTTTATGGAGATCTTTCTGATTATACTGCATACAACGCTTTATCCCGTGACCCTGAGTATGGTCCAAAGTTTTTGGAAGAATTTCAGGACAGGTTATTTTTTGGCACTGATATGTGTTTTGCAGATATGCCGGTTCCTTTGACCGATCTACTTATAAATTGGTGTGATACGAAGAAAATCAGCGAGAAGGTTTTTAAAAAAGTCGCAAGAGGGAATGCAGCGAAACTTCTTGGGTTGGACTAGGCTTTAAGTGTTTTAATTTTAGTGAAGTTGATAAAATGAAAGCAGAAGGCATTTTGAATTATTTCTATATAAAGACGGACTCTAATATATGATTGAAATCCATTGAAGAAAATGTTGAAGGTAAAATTAAAGTATTGATATAAAATAAGAGATTTGAAAAAGACGATTATATTTTATACAAAATCATTAGGGAGGGAAATTTATGCCAGGTAAGAATAACAAACTAAGTGTTGGAGTTGCAGGAGATGTATGTATGCGAAATCTTACGGATCTCATAGATGCTCAGTATTCAAGGGCTGCTTTGAGAAAGATTCAGCCAATTTTAGACAGAGCAGATGTGCGCTTAATCAACCTTGAAAATGCTGTGATTGAGGGAGGTATGCCTATTCACAAATCAGGACCGCCATTGAAGGCAGACCCTAAAAACCTTGTGTTCCTAAAAGAGGGAGGTTTTGACTGTGCAATACTTGCAAATAACCATGTTGGTGATTATGGCGAAGAGGGTGTGATTTCTACACTAAAATCCCTTGACGAAGAGGGAATTGCTCATGTAGGAGCAGGTAAGAATCTCAATGATAGCTATACTCCTTGGTACTACGAAGCAAACCACTGCAAATTGGCGGTTATTGCCATATGCGAAAATGAATTTGGAATTGCAGAAGTAAATAAGGCTGGAGCTGCAGGCTTCGATCTTTACCGAATTATTCATACTATAAAAAAAGCAAAAGAGAATGCAGACTTTGTCATGGTCATAATGCATGGAGGAAACGAATACAACCCGATTCCTAGCCCACGTATTGTATCGCTTTATCGATCTTTCGTGGATATTGGAGCTGATGCAGTTATAGGAATGCACCCGCACTGTATACAAGGATTCGAAACCTACAACAGTGCTCCAATAGTGTACAGTACTGGTAACTTTTTATTTTCTAAGTTTGGTGCTGAAGATTCTAAAAGTCCTTGGTATTACGGTTATTTACCACTTATCACATTTGAAAAAGGTAGATCTGCTGAATTAGAGATTAACCCTTATCGCTATAATCAAGAATGTACTCTCATATCTCCTTTTGAGGGTGACGAAAAAACTGCAATGCTAGAATATTTGATGGAAATTTCTCAACCATTAAAAGATGAACAATTGCTTCAAAAGTTTTTTAAAGGTTGGTGTATTATTTCTGGGATACCTCATGCAGAAAGGGTAGTCTTTAAAAAGGAATTCCTGAACGAGTCAGAGTTTCCAACAGGTCATCCACTGCTGGCAATCCGTAATATGTATACTTGTGAAGCTCATAATGAATTGTTGACTGTATTTCTCAAAATGCTTGCAGATGGCAAGTTAGATATAGGTAAATCCATGGTAGATGAAATAAGACAGCTTCAAAACATGCCGGTTTAAAGCACATAAAACGGCCATAAGATATTATATTGAAGGGAGTTAAATATAATGAAACCTATGAAAAGAGCAGTACATTTGGACTTTCATACCATGCCTGGTATACATAACTTCAATGAAAAATGGGATGCAAAAGTCTTCGCAGATACTCTCAAAGAAGCAAAGGTGGAATACATAAATGCTTTTGCTAAATGTAACTTAGGGTTTGCCTATTACCCTACAAAGATAGGTATACCGTATCCAGGGATGAAAGGAGATATGTTTGGAGACTTACTAAGAGAATGTCATAAAAATGATATTGGAGTTACAGCTTATTTTAATGTTGGACTAGATCATGAACAAGCAAGGCTTCACAGAGATTGGTGTGTACTAAACAAGGATGGTCAGGCTATATATGGTGACAGAACAGCTAACTTTTTCCGCAATATGTGTTACAATCACAAAGAATACCGTAGTTATATAATGGGGATGATGAAAGAAGTCCTTGATAACTACGATGTAGATGGCTTATTCCTTGATTGTATGGGGGTTTTCCCATGTTATGGCAATGAGTGTCTTGAAGATATAGTGCGATTAGGTTTAGATCCTCTTAATGACGCTCATGTGCGTGCCCATACAGAGGAAGTCCTTATGGAATTTAGTAGGGAAGTCAAAAAAATGGTAGGTAATGATAAATACTTAAAGCTAAATGGAATGCCTTATCGTAAAGTAAAAGACCTTAATACTCATATAGAAATTGAGTGCTTACCAAGTGGCTGGAGTTATGATTACTTTGGAGCTCAGGCAGCATATGCTAGAAATTTAGAAAAGACGGTACTATATATGACAGGAAGGTTCCAGACAAGTTGGGGGGATTTTGGTGGATTAAAAAGCAAGGCATCTCTTGAATATGATATGTGGGATGCACTTTCTAATGGCTTAAATGTTTCTATAGGTGACCATATGCATCCAGCTGAAAACCTTGATCCAGAGGTGTATAAAATAGTAGGGGAAATTTATAATGATATTGAGAAATATGAGCCATGGACAGAAGATGCTGCTTATATGGCTGATATAGGTGTCTTGACAGATTCAAGTGGATTCTTGGATAACACATACAAAGGACTTTCAAGAATGCTTGGCGAATTAAAATATGGCTTTGATATAGTAAACGAGGATATGGATCTTTCTAAATATAAGATGTTGATTCTCCCAGACGCCATGTTAGTAACACCACCCTTAAAAAAGAAACTTGAGAAGCATTTATCAGATAACAAAGGAATATTAAGTACTGGTGAGGGTGGTTTAAATCCAGATAAAACTGGATTTGCACTGGAACAATGGAAATTTAAATATGATGGATTAGACACTTCCAATTCCTCCTACTTTAAAATGTTAGCAGAAGATGATGGTGAAATTGGAAATATGCGTTGGGCAATGTACTCCCATGGAATATTAGTGAATGCAACAGAAGAAACCGAAACAATTGCTGAATATATAAAACCTTATTTCAATAGACATTGGGATGGATTCCATGGATATTTTTATACTCCACCTGAAAAAGCAACAGGACACGCTGCGGTAGCTAGAAGCGGTAATATTTTTCATATATGTTTCAAGGTATTTGATGCTTATTATCAGAGCGTAATGCTTTCACATAAAGGAATTGTGAAGTATTGCATGCAAAAGCTTTTACCTGAACCATCATTAAAATGTAAAGGCATACCTTCTACTGCTCGTGTTACTCTTACTGAAAAAGAAAAAACAATCCAGTTACACGTAAAAGCAACTTTCCCAGAAGTAAGAGGCAATATGGATATAATTGAAGAGCACCAGATAATACCTGCTGGTGCCATTGTATCTGTAAAAGGTAAGTACAAAAAAGCTTATATTGCACCAGATAAGACACCTGTCGATATCGAACAGAATGATAATTATACTGACATAACTCTTCCTCAAGTTAATGGTTATGTAATGGTAGTAATGGAAAAGTAGGATTTAAGGGGACATAACACTGCCACATAGGTGCGGAATGTCCCCTTATTTTTTGTTGGTTGGTAGTATTTGAGGATTGACTTTAAAGAATAAAGCATATATAATTATTATTATAAAAACGTTATTACAAGATATAAGGAGTAAGTACATGACAGCAAAACTTGTTGATATAGCAAAGCATTTAAATATATCAGTTTCAACAGTATCAAGGGTCCTTAATGGAAGAGACAGGGTAAGTGATGAAACAAGAGAAAAGGTACTGAATGCCATTAATGAGTTTAATTACAAACCCAATGAGATAGCACGCAGCCTAAGAAATAGAAGTAGTATGACCATAGGAATTATAGTGCCTGATATATCAAACGAATTTTTTGCGCTTTTGAGCAAGGGTGCTGAAGCGGTCGCTAAAAATAATGGATATCTTGTAATCCTTTGTAATAGTGATTACGATGAAGCTATGGAAAAAGAATACTTGAACATGCTTACTCAAAAACAAGTTGATGGAATTATTGTTGCTACAGTATGCAAAGATGATGAGTATTTTGAAAAGATACTTAATAGTGGAATACCTGTAGTTTTCGTGGATAATCTTCCCCAGATCAAAAGAAATTATAATTTTGTAACCATAGACAATGAAAAAGCGGGATATGATTTAACAAAGCATCTTATTAATTCAGGTTATAAAGATATTGCAATAATAACAGGAAAAATCCAGGAAACATCAGCTATTGAAAGATTAGATGGCTGGAAAAGAGCATTGAATGAAATGGGGTTGAAAGTTAATAATGACTTAATTGGAATAGGAGATTTTAAAATCCAAAGTGGCTATAAAATAATGAGAAAAATGCTGGAGCAAAACAAAAGACCTCAGGCTCTACTTGCAGCTAATAACAATATAGCATATGGTGCTGTAAAAGCAATAAGAGAAAAAGGGTTAAGGGTGCCGAATGACTTGTATGTTGTATGCTTTGACGCAACCGACAATACTGGGCTTATGAGCATTAAATTGCCTTCCATGATACAGCCTGCAGAGAAAATTGGAGAAATTGCCCTTGAAATTATTATTAAAAGGCTAGACAATAAAGAGTTTAAAATATTTGACAAAGTAATACTTGAACCTTCATTTGTTAATTGAAAGTGTAGTAAAGGGACGTTTTATTTGTCATGCTTTTTGTAAAAACGTTTTTACAAAAAGCGTGAAGATACCTATATTATACTATAACTAATTTAAACATATAATTAAGGAGTTGATTAAATGGAATTGAAAAATGGTAAGAAAATTTGGTATTTCCCTGATGGTGAACTACCTCCTGCTGGAGATGAACCTCTTAAAGGACATGAATCAATTATTATCTTGAATGATAATGAAAATCCTGCTAATGTAGTAATGACCCTCTTTTTTGCAGATAAGGATCCAATAGAAAATATATATATTACTGTATTACCAAAAAGAGTGAATTGTATAAGGATGGATAATCCTGATCATCTTGGAGGGGTAATTGTTCCTCGAGAAACCCAATATGCTGTAAAACTTGTTAGTAATGTTCCTGTAGTCATTCAATATGGTAGGCTTGATACGAGACAAGTTAAAATGGCTTTTTATACCACAATGGGATTAAGTTTCTAAATCAGCTTTACATAACTTATTTCTATAAAAAGCAGTTAATTAGTAAATTAATTTTTTAATAAAAATAAACAACAAAATGAAAGTGAGGTTTCATGTATGAGTAGAATAATGATACCAGATTGGGAATACAAAGAAAGAATTAAAAGAGCTGCAAAGCTTGCAGGAGAAAAAGGGCTTGATATATTCCTTGTTAATTCAAATGAAGCAGATTATGCAAATGCAAGATATTTTAGTGGGTTTTGGCCATTATTTGAAAGAGCTGGCGTTGCAATAACTCCTGAAGGAAATGCTGGGTTACTGGTAGGACCGGAAAGTGTAATATTTGCATCCGATGTAAGCAGAATAGACAAGATTTTTACATCATTAGATTATCGTGAATCTGCAGACCCATCTTATCCGGAAACCAAAACCAGTACATACAAGGATATATTTAATGCTCTTGGGGTAAAAGGAGAAAAAATTAGAATTGGAATTGGAAGTTTCCTTGATACAAATGCAGTCATGATTGATAGTTTAAGAGCAAACTATCCAGAAGCAGAAATAATTAAAGCTGACGATATTATGCTTACCTTAAGAGGAATAAAATCAGAAAATGAATTGGCATGTATGAGGGAAGGATTCCGTATAACCGAACTTGCAATTCAGGAAGTAATAAAGAATTTGAAACCCGGCGTTACAGAACTGCAAATGGTAGGAATAGCGCAAAGAGTAATATATGAAAATGGTGCAGAATATGAAGGTCTCCCAATGTATGTTTTCAGTGAAAAATCAACAAGACATGCAATATCAAGACCTTCTTACAGAACAATTGAAAAAGGAGATTTAGTTCAACTTAATCTTTCAGCAAAAGTAGATGGATATTCACCAAGTGTCGGAATGCCAGTATGTGTTGGTAAGCTAACCCAAGAAAAAAGAACAATGGTAGAATTCGGACTTGAGGCACATAATTGGACGGAAGCTCAGCTTAAAGCTGGAATACCTGCATCTGATATTGCAAAAGGCTTTTACGACTTATATGTATCCAACGGTTATAAAAACAATTATGTATATGGTCCATGTCATGGTACAGGAATAATCGAAGTAGAAGCACCATGGATGGAAACTAATTCAAAGTACATCCTTAAACCGAATATGACTTTCCAAATTGATACTTTTGTTTCTGGAAGTACATTTGGTTTAAGATGGGAGAAAGGAATTGTGATAACAGAAACTGGGTGTGAAAGCTTATGTAAACCAATAGGTGACATCATAGAATTAGAATACTAAATATTTTTAGTGTATTTAAACCATGAAGGAATGCATCCCAGAAGTTATTCTAGAGATGGTTTTATTGGAGACACTCTTCAACGTAAAAGGAATGTTTCTTACTCAAAGGAAGAGTGTCCCTATGACCTTAGAAAGAAGACAATTGAAACGTTTATTTGCCTTAAAAAAT
>ENA-UOOK01005607-UOOK01005607.1-fermentation-metagenome-genome-assembly--contig:-NODE-5607-length-12529-cov-4.513869_pt1 | contig 12529 bp, 7 predicted proteins | sample MGYA00245777_ERZ724023 | MGnify/ENA primary metagenome ERZ724023 (study PRJEB28704, sample SAMN03018312) | fermentation metagenome | biome: anthropogenic terrestrial biome; feature: soil; material... | reverse complement strand
TATGTGGAAAGAATTTAAAGAATTTGCCGTTAAAGGTAATATGGTCGATATGGCTGTAGGTATTGTAATTGGCGGTGCATTTGGTAAAATTATTACTTCGTTAGTAGCAGATGTGTTAATGCCTCCAATTGGAATGCTATTAGGTGGAGCAGATTTCACTAGCATGAAAATCATAATGAAAGAAGCTTACGTTGATGTAGCAGGGACTGCAATCCCAGAAGTAGCAATACGTTACGGTGCTTTTATTCAGACTTTTATTGATTTTATAATTATTGCTTTATGTATTTTCTTTGTAATAAAAGCAATTAATAAACTAAAGAGAAAAGCTGAAGAACCAGAAGCAGTTGAGCCAGAACCAACAAAATCTGAGACATTATTGACAGAAATCAGAGATTTATTAAAAAAATAATTAAAATTTATTTTTATTAAAAAATGAAATCGAATATTCAAAAAAATAAGAATGATACTATAGGTACATTGATGATAGTCGATGACGAAGTTGCTCTTTTAGATATCTATGAGCATTATTTCGTCCGATATTATAATGTGATTACTGTAAGCAGTGGCATAGAAGCACTAAAATTAATACAAGATGGAGCGAAACCACAGGTAATTATTTCTGATCAATTTATGCCCGAAATGCCGGGAGATATTTTTTTAGCAGAAACTATAAAATATTTACCGGATTCAATAAGAATAATTATTACAGGAAATGCTGATAATTCCGATATTTATAATGTTATTAATAGGTCTCATTCTTATTTATTCTTAACAAAACCTATAAATGAATTTCAAATCATACAGGCTGTAAGAGTTTGCTTTAATCATTATTATTTATCTAATAAAAATAAAGTATTACAAAATAAATTAAAATTAAAGCAATTTCATTCTAATGATTACAATGATAGTCCTGATTCATTGATATTGAATGTGAAAGAATTTAATAAAATTTTGGGGCTATCTGATGAATATTATTTTATAAATCCACAAATATTGATGAATAATTTATTGTGGAAAATATCTCTAAAATTGAAAAACAAAAGCGAAGATTATAAGTTTTTATTGCAATCTTTAAACATATTTTGTTTTACTTCAATTATTTTTCCTAAAGATTTATTTAACTTTATTGACAATAAATTAAATGAAAATATAATTGAAAAATTTAATTCAATTAGAAGTATTATTCATGATTCATTAGAAGGTGTAAGAAGTAAGGTTAACTCTCTTAGGTTCAATGATTATTTTGTTAATTTAAATGTTATTAATACATCAAATAATTATAGTATGATCGATGAGAGTGAGCTAGAATTATATTTGATATTCGAATTTATTATTATTTATACAATGATTTTGTATTCTAAAAGAGAAGATAAAATTGATTTAAGTCAAGAATTGACTGTTGAGAATATAAAAGATTTTCTTAAAATTAGAAAAGAACAAATCAAAGGATTTATTACATTTAAAAAAGATATTTATCCTGAGTATATGCTAGAAGCTATAAATGAAATAGTGGATAATGCAGAATATGATTTTATTGAACAAATAAATTCTAGTAAGAATAAAATATAAAGTGAAAATATGGCTAATATTATAATTATTGAAGATGAATCGTTCCTACTTTTTAATTTGAAATTTCTTTTGGAAATTGAAGGTTATAAAGTAAACGCTTTTGAGTTCGGTGCTGATGGTGTAGAGTATGCCAAGAATAACCCTGTTGATTTAATTATTTGTGATATTAATATGGAGGGGATGAATGGCTATGAAGTGCTTCAAGCAATAAGGACAAATCCAAAAACAAAAGTTACTCCATTTATTTTCTTAACTGCTCTTTTAGATAGAGATGATATTCGAAAAGGAATGGACCTCGGAGCTGATGATTATATACCCAAGCCATATACAAATGAAATAGTAATTAATGCTGTAAAATCTCGTTTAGAAAAACATAAGTTAGTAAATAATTATTTAATCGAGAAAATTGATAACACAAAAAAAGATTTAGTCGCTACTATCCCAAATGAATTTAAAACTCCACTTGTTATATTAAATACCTATTCTGAGAAATTAATTCAACTAGCAGATACCATCGGTAGAGATGAAATAATAGAAATTGCAGAAGTAATAAAATCTTCATCAGGAAAATTAAATAAAATTTTTAATGATTTTTCTTTTTATTTTGAATTGTTTAATTTCAAACCAAATTCTGATAATGCAATTACAGTAAATCCTAATAAAATTATAAAGGATGTTATTTCTGAGAAATTAAATGAAAAAGAAAAATCATACGAATTAATTCTTGATGAAACGATTTATTCTCTAAAAATTAATTCTTTACATTTTAAGAAAATTATTGAAGAAGTAATAGAAAATGCGATTAATACTTCCGACGATGTAAATAAAATCACTGTTAAAAATAGCAAAGAAAACGATTTGTATGTTCTAGAAGTATATAATTCTGGGATTAATTCTGAAGAAATCATTTCTAATAAAGAAGAAGGTGCGTTTAAGCGATTTAATCGTTCAATGCAAAATCAACAAGGCGTTGGGTTAGGCTTGGGAATTGTAAAGAAAATTATGAGTTTATATAATTATGAACTTAAAATAGAAAATATTAATGGATATTCTAAAATCCAATTATATTTTAAGATTTTAAATTAATTTACTGTTTCTATAAAATAAAAAAGAGGTATTTTTATAACAAAAATATCTCTTTTTAGTTTATCAATTGCTTTAATTTAACTTATTTTTATCTTTTCATTTTCTTTCGATTTTAATAGTTTTCCTACTTCGTTGATACTTACTTCTTCACTCAATGCGTTAGTAATGAAATTATATCTTAATTTATATGCATATTTGAGTTTGTCAATCTCTATCATAATAAATCCATCAAGACAATTTGAAAAATTCTTATCGATATTAAAACCTAATATTTTTACTCCGTCAGCTTCGCAAATACTTGAATATCTACGGAACATCACCGGAATTGAAAATCCTAATTTGCTTATAGAAGTTTTTAAATTTTTAAAGTCAATATCATATTTGTCACTATTAAATTTATTTTCTAAATCTTTGATTAAATTGGGTTCTATTGAATATGGATTTTTCGGTGAGATATAAGAGTGTGTCATTTCACCGAACCACTTATTATAAACATATACAATCATTGCTTTTCCTAATGGAGAAATTCTATCGCTTATGCTCACGGCTCCAAATAAATGAGTGATATTCCCAATACTCTGCAGATAAATACCAATTCCCTGCCATAAGTTATCTAAAGCGCTAGTGTTCCAATATTTTTCTTGAATAAAACTCCTACCTAATTCTACCGATTTAGGCAATTTATCTTTGAAGCTATCATTAAAAATAAATTCTTCAGAATTATATAAACCATTTATACCTACTTTATCTATTATTTCGCTACAAATACCTAATCTGTAGCTACCTACAATTTCGTTTTCATTATTATCCCAAAGAACAATATGCTTATATATCTTATCGAATTTATCATAATCATATTTTTTTCCAGTACCTTCGCCAACTTTTCGAAAAGTAATTTCCCTAAGTCTAGCAATCTCTTTAATTACATTCTTTCCAGTTTCGTAGGTGGTGCAATATATAGTTTTTCCATCATTTGTACTTCCTAGGAATTGGCTATCTTCTAATTCTCGTAATATAATTTTATTTTCAATAGGATGTATTACAGTTTTTTCTGTTTTAAATATTTCTTTATTTGCTTGCAATTTATATGTATGCTTGCGCAGAAGTCTATTTAATTCATTTGTGCTGCTTATAGAATTTAGCGATTTGTTAGGAATAAGATTTCCAATTTTAATTTTAATAGAACAATTGCTTTTTTTAAATAATTCTCTTGGCAGAAGAAATTTTGAGAAGCTTTTGTTTATAATTGAAGTCAAATAAAAAAGAGATGAATTTCTTGCTTCAATGAAAACAGGTAATATCGGAGCATTTAACTTTTGTGCAAATTTGAGTGCACCTTTATGCCATTTTTCATCTTTAATTCCATTAATTGAAAAGCGTGACACAGTTGCTGAAGGGAAGAATATGACTACTTTATTATCTTTAAGGGCTTGTTCGATTTGATTTATATTGTTTTTTTGAGCTTTAAGACTAAAAACATTATACGGCAGAAAAAGATCCTTTAAATTATCGATATAAAGAAGTAAATCATTTGCAATAATGCAAACATCTTTACGAACTTCAGATATTGCTTTTAATAAAGCTAATCCATCTAATGCACCTAATGGATGATTTGACACAACTACTAATTTACCCTCTGATGGAATTTTAAGCTTATCTAAACTTGAGAGAAAATATGAAAAATTAAGATAATCAAATAATTCTTCAATAAAATCAATTCCGAATTTGTCTGAATTATCTTCAATGAACTGATTTATTTCTTTCGATTTAATTAATTTATTAAATAAGTAGTAGATAGTTTTATGAGAGGCGTGTGGTAAAATTTTAGGTAATGATAGGTTATTATCTTTTAATAAATTTTCTACTGTAATTTGCATTTTAATACCTCAAATTATTATATAATTCACTATTTCAAAAGTTTATATTAATCAGGTTGCAAAATTACTGCATAGATGTTAGTTTAAAATAAAGTTAGAGTTAAATTATAATTAAAAAGTCCTTGATTATGTTTAAATAATCAAGGATCTTTAATTATCTTGTTTTTATTTGTGAATATTATTGAATAATCAATATTTTCTTGATTTCTGTAATACTACTTTGCTTTAATTTGATATAATAAACTCCACTATTTAAGTCTTTTATATTATAATTTATATTATAATCACCAGCTTTTTGAGTAGTATTAAGAATTTCTCTTACTTTAATTCCCAACTCGCTATAAATTTCAATCGTTACAGGAGCTTCGATGCTTAAAGAATAATCTAAATTTAAGTTCTTTTGAATAGGATTAGGATAAATATTCTTTATTTTAGTCTGAGAATTGAAAAATTCTATACGTCTTTCATCTAATAGGCACACGTTCTTCAAATTAACTTTTGTTAAAAGTTCATCAGAAGATGTACATGAATTAAATAATGGGTGAATTACAATATTAGTGAAATTCGTATCGCCCAAATATACACGGAAACTAAGTGTAGCTACCTCAGATGTAATTGGTAGAGTAAATGTGCCAATACCAGTATATTTATAAGTGCCGCGAGATATTTTAGTAACTTCCCATATTGCATTATTATATGAAGACGTAATTACAGGATTATTTGATAGTGGAGCTAATATGGTTTCATTAAATTGAAGAATAAAAGAAATGCTATCTAATTTATTTTCATTGAAATTCACAATATTAGCAGTCAAAGGTATTTCTAATATCTTATTTGGTTCTTCTTCAAATGATTTAATATTAGTATATAATGAATAAATACCTCCTTCGCCTTCTAAGTCTATCAATAATGGTTGTCCGTCATCAGTTAGTAATTTTAGCGTAGCAGTATATTTCTTAGTACCACTTGGAGCGAAATCTATATTGAAATTTTGCTCTGCATTAGGATTAATACTTACTGGTAAAACAGAAGTAAAATTGAATACTTTATCATCATCATTTAGAATTTCATAGCTAATTACACTTAATGTAGTACTTGAAGAAGTATTTCTTACAGTAACTTGCTCTGTTGAATTAGAGCAAATAATTTTTTTATCAAATTGTAATTTATTTTCGAAAGTATTTCCATTTGCTTCGCAACTTACTGCATAAATTGAATCGACAAGAGGAGTTGGATTAGGTCCTTCGATAGCATCAGAAGTGATAATTAAATCATCAGTAATCATACCGGTAGCAGTAGGTGAAAACTTTACATTAAATGTAAATTCTTGTGATGATTGTTTGCTTAAGATTAAATCTTTTACATTATCTTGTATTTCATAGTTTGAATTAATACCTTTTCCGAATTTAATATCTTTAATAAATACATCAGTTTTTGAATTGTGGATTTTAATTACAAATTGACCAAAACTTGTAGAACCAGGATAAACAGCTGGTGGACAAGTCCATTCATAAGTAAATTTCGGTATGAAACCTTCTCCATTAATTATTGCTTTATAGTCATTTGATTTTCCTGCAATATTAACTATTAAATTTGAAGTTACTTTTGCTTCATCTTTTGGAGTAAAGCGAATTTTAATATCGTAAGTACCATTTCCACTTATATTAATTGGATAATTAAAATTATCTACGAATTCGAATCCATTGTTTTGTGCTTGAGTAATATCTTCGAATTTAATCTGATTAATTACAATCGGAATTTCTGTTGGGTTAGTTACGATAACTATAGCTTCATTTGCATTGATATCAATAGTGTTTAGTGTTTTTACTCTTTTTAATCCAAAATCTAAATCGCTTAATAATATTTCGCCATTTATCCCAAGTCCATTGATTAATGTAGAATCATTGTTGCATTCCGAATTTGCATTATATTCAATATATGCAAAATATTCTCTTTCTTGAGTAGGAGTGAATTCAATTTCGAAATTGATAGAACTTTTGGCTGGGATAAGAGTTTTTCCACTTGGAGAAACTAACCTAAAATAAGCTTTATCAACTCCCTGTATCATAGGGTCTATTTCAATTGGTATTGTCTCATTATTTGTAAAGACATTTGAAATAGTTTGTGTTGAAGTATGATTTAAAATTGTTTTGTTAAAAGTAAATATAGAATCAGAAGTATAGTTACAAATGCTATATCCAGTTAAATTTATCGTATCTGAAGTATGACAATCATAATCAATAATAAATTTATCTTGCAAAACTCCTAATTGACTTGGTGTGAAAGTGAAAGTTACATTCAATGAATCATTTGGATGAATTGTATAGTCAATTAAATTATCTTTAATTCCAAAATGTACATTATTTACAAATTTTGTATTAGTTATATTAACCGGGATAATGCCTTTATTATAAATAAAACCGTCAATCCTTTTTACATTGCTAATACCAGCAAGAGAAGTACCGAAATCAATGTCTGCTTTTTGAATATCAAATTGTACAGTATTTACACTGAAATCTTGCTCTAAGGTATCAGTGGTAAATTTTGTAAATCCTTTTTTACTCAAGTATATATCTGTAGCTCCATTGCTTGGGTAATCTTTACCGCCAATTGTAATTATATCGGAATATGAAGCTGCAGTATAGGTATTTTTTAAGCTATCTTGAGCAATAAATTTTGTGGAATTATTAAAGTTAGTATATGATTCTCGCAAATCACTTACGCTAAATAAGTTGTCATCAATAGTAAGCTGGAAAATTCCATTAGTTCTATTTCTTAATCTACCGAAATAATCTCCGGAGTAATTGCCCCAGATAGTTATTGTTTTATTTGTATTGTCATAAGCAATTTTTCTACCATTACTAATGAATTGAGGATTGTCTCGAGTCGGGTCGAAAAGATATTGTCCAATTAAATCACCATATGGAGAGAATTTAGCAATAAATGCGAAATAATTTTTTGTACTTGTACCAGTAGCGAATACATTACCTATTCGAGAAGTAGAGTTCAATCGACCAGTTATATACACATTGCCTACAGAATCTTGACAAATGTCATTAACTAGATCATCATCACTACCATTTACAGTTGTTATCCAATTTACAAAACCATCAGCATCATAATTGACAATATAGCCTTCTTTTCCTCCTTCATACATCATATTGTTATTCTGCAGGACAAAAGGTTTGTCATAAGTACCGATTAAATATATATTATTTCCAGAATAATCTACAAGCATATTAGAAATTGTCTCATTTCCAATAGAACCAAAAGACTTAACCCATTCGACAATACCTGTTTTATAAGATTGTACTTTTATATTGTATGATTTATTAGGAGTAGGAGGATTCCATGAATATGTATTAGTTGTAATTCCAGATACAAGCAAATTCCAATAATTATTTCCTTCTTCTCTATAATATAAAAACACATCATCTTGAGGTTCAGATCCTGTCCAACTTATTTCTACAGTCTCGCAATTACTAAAAACTTCACCGTTATCTGGGCTAGTTAAAACTACTTGTGATAATCCACCTATTAATTCAATTGAAGAGTTACAAGGATCTCCATAAATATCAAAACTTGCTTTTCTAAATAATTGGGACTCAGCTGGAGTAAATCTTACTTTTATTTTTTGTGCTTTATTTTTTGGTATTGTCATATTAATATATGATTGCACTCCGGGGACATCATCGTCCCAATCAACTACAGTGAAATAAGTACTTGGTTGAAATTGATAACCTGTAATTCGCCAATCAGAGTTTTGAGGAGTAATTTCAAAGACTTTTTCTGTATATTCTCCAATTGGTGGATTATCGAAATAAAGAGGACTTGGTTTTACTTTATTAATGAAATATGCAGAATTAGGTAATGAATAAGATGTTTTTACTTCTTTGTCAATTGGTTGATAAATTAATGTTACATCTCTTTTCTTTAATTGATTACTGCATGAAAATGGTGATATCCAAGTAATTTTACAGATTTTTTTAGTTTTAATTTCGCTTGCAATTGTTTGATATACTGATGTAAGTTGTGCTTTATTATAAACCGGATATGCTTTACCGCCGGTTCTAGAAGCAATTAAACTTAAATCAGTATTCATAGGGCGATTTAAAGTAATGCAATAGATTTGAATATTATTTGATAGAGATGATGTTACAATATTATTTACTTGAGTAACATTTGCACCATCGGGGTCACCATCAGTAAGGAATACGATGACTCTTCGTACATCTGGAGGAGTATTTTCTCCCATCCTTTTGATTGCACCTACATAATCATCTAAAAATGGAGGATTATAATTTGTGCCACCAGCGAATTTCATACTATCAATTTTATTCTTGAGCAATATTTTATCGCTTGTAAATGGTACTTCCAATTTCATTCCAGTACTAAAGGAAATTAGCTCTACCTTAGTACCATTGCTAAAATTAAGTGCATCAACAAAGGCATTTGCACCAATTTTTAGCCATTCTTTCAGCGGTTCAGATTGTCCATCAGGAGTTTGCTCCATTGAATTACTTCTATCTACAATAAGAGTAATGCTCAAAGGCGGGTCGAGAATAGAATCTCTACAATCTAATTCTATTGTATGGCTTAGGTCCAAACCATTTTCATATAATTTTAAGCTATCTAATTTAATATTCTGGATTGATTTCCCTCCATATTCCATAATAGATATATATGAAACAACTTTTGGGAAATTGCTTGCATCAATATTTGAAATTGCAATAGATTGAGCAAACGAATTTACGCTTAAAAATATAAATAAAGCCAATAATTTGTATAAAGTTTTCATTTGTATTTATATTTATTTGTTTTATTATTAATTCGTATTAAAAACAATAAAGTCTATTAAGTTTTGTAAATAATTTTAATTTCTTTTTTATTATCGGATATTTCACAATTTAATCCAAGTGGCAATGTGATTTTATTTTTCATATGTCCAAATGGAACACCATATATTATAGGATACTGAAAATTTGAAAAAATGTCTTTAAAAACTTCTATTGAAGTAGCAGAAAATCTTGGAGTGCTAGCTAATCTTGTATTTAAATAATCAAACTTTCCAATAACTATACCTTTGCATTTATCAAATTTACCACTTAATCTTAATTGAGTAAGCAATCTATCAACTTTATAGGGTTCCTCATGAATTTCTTCTAAAAATAGTATTGAATCATCAGTATTAATTTCATAAGGAGTACCCAGTAAACTATTTATCATAGTAAGATTACCACCAATTAATTTCCCTTTAGAATTACCTTTTATTATTGACTTAATATTTTCTGATTCATAAACAATGCTATCTTTGTATGAATTTTTATTGATTAATGGTAATAAATAATTCAGCGAAAATTGATTTAAATCAGATGAAGCTACAGGACCGTGGTAAGTAACAATATTACATTTATTATATATTGCTATAAGCAAGGCAGTAATATCACTAAAGCCGAGTATAATTTTAGGATTATTTTTTATTTCTTCGTAGTCAAGTTTATCTAAAATGCGCATAATTCCATAACCACCTCGAGCGCAAAAAATCCCCTTTATATCCTTACGGTTAATATAATGCATAAATTCATCTGAGCGTACTTTATCATTTGTTGATAAATAAGATAATTTATTTTTTTTGGGATTTTTTACTGTATCACCGATTTCGCATTCCACTCCAATATTATTCATAGTTTTCACCATTGCCGATACTTCAGAAAGGTTTGATGGACTTGCTGGGGCAATAATTGCTACTTTATCACCTTTATTAAGTAGAGGTGGGATAATTGGGGAATTAATAATATTTTTATCAATTAATGTGGGAATTGGAGCTTCAGGAACATTAAATTGTTTGCTAAGGCTATCTTCAGCTTTTGCTATACTCATCACAAAAGGTGATAGAGCTAGTGATTTAATTATATTTCTTCTATTTATATTCAACGTTTTTTTAATATTTTTTTACCCGATTAAATAAATACCTTTAAGCCACTAAATCGGCAATTAAAAATACGAAAAAAAAATATAAAATACAAAAGAAATATTAACACAAAAAGGACTTATCTATAGGAAGATAAGTCCTTTAAGTTAATTATTTTTAAAACTATTCCATTTCTTGAGTAGCTCTTTGCTGACGACGAGCAGCTTTTTGGCGAGCTAATCTTTTCTCAACCGATGGTTTAGAAAAAGCAGTACGTTTTTTGAATTCGCGAAGCACTCCGCTTCTTTCATATTTCTTTTTAAATCTTCTTAAAGCACGATCAATGCTTTCATTATTTTGGATAGTTACACCAATCACTCGATATTACCTTTCGTAATTTATTTTTTAGTTGTTAAATTTTCAATTAATTTTTTTTCACCAATTTTTTCAAATTGGACTACAATGGCTCTGCCACCAGTAGAAAGGACTTCTTTTGCTTTTATTATGCCAACATCTTCCCACACTGAATGATAAATTACATCGCCTATTGAATACTCATCTTGAGGGTTATACTTTTTCTCATCTTCGCGAGAAAGCTCCACAATAGCTTTGTTTTTATTATCTTGCTCTGCTTCGATAATATCTAGGTTAATTAATTGTGAATGCCTGCTACGAGTACATCTTGCCCATTGATGACGACCTTTTTCGCTTTCTATTGGCTCACCGATTAATTCGTGTTTTGTCTCTCTCATTAAAAATGGAGAATACAAATTAATATATTTAGCTCTTCTTGTGCGTTTTCTTTGAACTGCCATTATAGACTTCTACAAAATATTAGAAAAAGTTTACAAAATTACGGAAATTTATAAACTTTTCCAAAATTATTTTTTTTACTAATAGATGAAATATTACTTAATAATTCTTAAATTAATTTGCTTCTGCCATTATTTCTTTTAATTTCGATATCATTGGAATAGGTGTCGGGTCAATTCCTCTGATGATAGCTATAAAATAGCTGATCCAATCGCCTAAACACAACAATTCAAGCATAGCAGAAAAATATTCTTCCGATGAATGAGAAATATCTGTAATAGAGTCGACCTTGTCTTTGAGCAAAGCTGAATTTGCAGTGAATCTTTTAGCAATTCTATCATTATCTAATTTGCTAATGAAATTAATTACAGCTATTTTATTTACAATGTATTTTGGGTTTTCTAATCCATTTATAAAATTATGATTCATCTCGGGCAAAGTTACTCCGAAGCTAAGTTGTTTCGCATTTTCTTGGATTTGACCTCTCCATCTTAAATTAATAGCATTAAATTTACTACTTGAAATAATGAGCGGACATGAATTTTGAAATATTTTAGCAATATTGTAAGCAATATTTGAATCATCTAAAATCGATAATTTTTCTGATATTTCTCTTAATTTTTCTATTGCTTTATTAAATGATGTAATTATTTTTTTTGCCTCAGTTTTATTTACAAGTGGAGAATTAATTATTGTATAAAAAAGGGCAGTTAAAGAGTAACCAATGGCGCAGCGAGGTTGCAAACCAGTAGGAATTTGCAAAAATTTATACTTTGAATTTTTTGCTAATTCAATCAATTTACCCCCAGATGATATGCAAACGATTCTTTTGCTAAGTTTTTGAGCTTTTTCAAAAGCGGAAAGAGTTTCTTCTGTTTCTCCGGAATAAGAACTAAATATTAAGTATGCTTTATCATCAACAAATGCTGGTAATTCATATTCTCGCGAAATATGGATTTTAATTTTAGTTTTAAATTCAGAAAATTGGAAAAAATCTTTTAAAATCTCTCCAGCTATTGCTGAACCTCCCATACCGAAGATAACTACGTCAGAACTAACTGATTTGGTATCAGCATAACCCTTGAAATTTTTATATGATTTTGTCGCTTCATCAAATTGAATAGGTAAATTTTTCAATACGGAATACATATCTGATGAATCTATTTTCTTATGATCTTGTTTGATATTCATTTTTATTAATGATTTATTAAAAAAATACAAAACTAATATATAATATTGATTTATTAAAATATTTTTTAAACTAAATTTTATT